>Ga0181565_10004552_pt1 | contig 10607 bp, 11 predicted proteins | sample 101ome_16_FD_129661 | JGI IMG/M metagenome (GOLD analysis project Ga0181565, IMG submission 129661) | Coastal salt marsh microbial communities from the Groves Creek Marsh, Skidaway Island, Georgia - 101401AT metaG (megahit assembly) | ecosystem: Environmental > Aquatic > Marine > Intertidal...
GCATCAAGCTGCTCACTTAATGTTAGCGCAAAACTTTCACTCAAGGATTTTGCTGCGTTGGGTGGTAGCTCTTCAGTACCAATCTCAATCAGTAATGTATCTTTATTCATTGTGATTTATTGGTCAGGCTTTTTGATGAGAGGAAAACCCATTTTTTCACGAGTTTCTAAATAAGCGTTGGCTACGGCACGTGCGAGCGTTCTTATTCTAAGAATATATTGCTGACGCTCAGTGACAGAAATTACCTGACGAGCATCTAATAAATTAAATACATGTGAAGCTTTTAGCACCTGTTCATAGCTGGGCAGAGCTAATGCCTGCTCGAGTAGGCGTTGGCACTCTTTTTCACAGTTGCTAAATTCTGCAAATAAAATATCTGTCGCCGCTTGTTCAAAATTATAACTGGATTGTTCAACCTCGTTTTGATGAAAAATATCACCATAACTCAATGCGAAATCATCATGGCTATTCCAGTTCAGATCAAAAATACTCTCTTTACCTTGAAGATACATGGCGAGTCTCTCTAAGCCATAGGTGATCTCTCCTGTCACTGGTTGACAGTTAATTCCTCCAACTTGCTGAAAGTAGGTAAACTGTGAGATTTCCATGCCATTCAACCATACTTCCCAACCCAAGCCCCAGGCACCCAAGGTGGGTGATTCCCAATTATCTTCGACAAAACGAACGTCATGCTCAAGTGGATCTATCCCCAATGTTTGTAGGGATTGTAAGTAAAGTTCCTGTATGTTTTCCGGTGAAGGTTTCAGTACCACTTGAAACTGATAATAGTGCTGACAACGATTGGGGTTATCACCATAGCGTCCATCAGTGGGTCGACGACAGGGTTGAGGATAGGCTGCACGCCATGGTTCGGGGCCGATCGATCGCAAAAATGTTGCGGGATGAAATGTCCCTGCTCCCATTTCTTTGTCATAGGGTTGCATGAGTGCGCATCCTTGGTCTGCCCAAAATTGTTGCAGTGTGAGGATTAGAGATTGAAAGCTGATGGACTCAGTCACGGATTCAGTGCTTAGTAATAACAGCCAAGATTGTAACGCGAAGTTTCCATGATTGGCGGTTTATTTTTAAAAAGTTTTATCGAAGTGATCACTTTGATCCAGTCTGTCATGGGCAACATCAAGCGCATTAGATGGAGAGCTTAGGTTCGCACTAGAATGTGCCGAACTTTTTGTTGAACAATGTTATTATTCTGGTGCAGGAAAAACAGCAGCATGAAATTGCACCATAATAAAGCATTTTTGAAATAAATTGCACTAATAAAGTGCAATACTGGGGGCTTTTCTGGTCTGGGCGTTCTAAGTCATTGTTTTTATACGGCTTGTTTCTGGCACGCATCATGCTTATAAAAAAGGTACAAACCGCGGTTAACTAATTTAAAACAGGAGTATTCGATGTCCGCAGCAGATGTATTACAAATGATTAAAGATAACGACGTACGCTTCGTCGATTTTCGTTTCACGGACACTCGTGGAAAAGAACAACATGTCACGGTGCCGGCGCATACAGTCGATGAGAGTGTATTCGAAACAGGCAAGATGTTTGATGGATCTTCAATTTGTGGTTGGAAGGGCATCAACGAGTCGGACATGATTCTTATGCCTGAGGCGTCAACCGCAGTATTGGATCCATTTTTCAGTGATCCTACCTTAATCTTACGCTGTGATATTCTCGAGCCAGCCACCATGCAAGGCTATGAGCGTGATCCTCGCTCAGTTGCTAAGCGTGCCGAGGAATATCTTAAAGCCTCTGGGATTGGCGATACCGCATTCTTCGGTCCAGAGCCAGAGTTCTTCATATTCGATGATGTGCGCTGGAGCAATGAAATGGGTGGCGCATCCTTTGCTATCGATTCTGATGAAGCGGCGTGGAATACCAACAAGCAATTTGAAGAAGGCAACACGGGACACCGTCCTGGCGTTAAGGGTGGCTATTTCCCAGTTCCACCAGTTGACTCATTGCAAGACGCGCGCGCAGCCATGTGTATGGTACTAGAGGAAATGGGTGTTGAAACGGAAGTACATCACCATGAAGTCGGCACCGCCGGACAATGTGAGATTGGTACAAAGTTTAATACCTTGACAAAACGTGCAGATCAAAACCAAATTCTTAAATATGTCGTGCTTAATGTCGCTCATAACTACGGAAAGACGGCTACCTTTATGCCTAAACCTTTAGTTGGTGATAATGGTAGTGGTATGCATGTTCACCAATCTATCTTTAAAGACGGTGAAAACTTATTTGCTGGGGATAAATACGGTAACTTATCTGACACCGCCCTGTATTACATCGGCGGCATATTAAAGCATGCAAAAGCTATCAATGCCTTTGCTAATGGTTCAACCAATAGTTACAAGCGATTAGTTCCTGGTTTCGAAGCACCAGTGATGCGTGCATATTCTGCACGAAATCGTTCCGCTTCTATTCGTATTCCATTTGAGTCAAATCCTAAAGCACGTCGTATCGAGGTGAGATTTGGTGATGCAGCCGCAAATCCATACTTAACATTCGCCGCGATGATGATGGCTGGTCTGGATGGCATCAAGAATCAAATCGATCCAGGTGCTCCTCAAGATAAAGATCTTTATGATCTGCCTCCAGAAGAGGACGCTATGATTCCAAAAGTGGCTTCATCATTAGACGAAGCACTGGATGCCTTAGATAACGATCGTGAGTTCTTAAAAGCCGGTGGTGTATTTACCGATGATGCCATCGATGCATACATACAGCTCAAGATGGAAGAAGTGACTGCACTTCGCCAAGCAACTCATCCCATTGAATTTGAAATGTATTACAGTTGTTAAATTTAAACACGCCACTCGAGTTATTAAACGCCCCGTTCAGGGGCGTTTTTTATTGTGCAAAGCCTAATATGCGGTAAAACTAGCGTGTAGAAATTCAGTAGAGTAAAGGTGCGACACTATGGTCCAAATTTGACAGCGCTCCAGCAGGTGAATAGATTGATGCCGCTATCAGTGGATGTTGAAAAAATAACGGCCAGTTCAGTGATTTGGCTTCGATGTTTGATGGTGATGCAAATAATGCTATCGGTGGCTGTATATCTGCCTGTAAAACCGGTCGTAGTAGGGGCAGAGATCTATGTGCATCAGCAACAGGATGGGACGCGAACGTATACAGATCAGCCGACGCATGGGGCACAAAATATACAACTACCCACTCCGATTATGATGCCAAGCAACCATCAACATAGTCCAGTCAGTGCGCTGAAGAACGACAAAAAATCATCACAAAGATACCAGTCTGTGCACATAGAAGTGCCGGCAAATAATGTGATAATCCGCGAAAATTCTGGGAATGTGTTGTTAAAAGTCGTGATTGTGCCTGATCAGGTTGAGCAGTTTAATGATCAAATTGTATTCATGATCGACCAGCATGAGATAGCCCGTGGGCAGGCGCGTAGCGTCACTATAAACAATATGGACCGAGGGACTCATGAGATACAGGTCGACATTGAAGATGCTCATGGAAATACCCTACATTCATCAAAAACAGAGGTTTCATCTACAGCGCTATCGCCAAGGACAATAGTTTAGTTTGCTTGATAAGCAAAATTTATTCTTTCTTACAATATTCCCCAGGCCATTTCTTAGGACATTAGCAACAATCCCATAGGCCCCTGTTTACTGTGCCGAAAGTGGCCGGAAAAGTAAAATTGCACTATATTAGTGCATATGGTGCAATGGATGCGCCTTATTTAGTGGGATTTTCTTACCAAAATGGCTATTTGCCCTTGTTTGGACAGATATTCAGGCGTAATTCCATATTGGTTCAGTTCTTGCAGGTAAATGCGATATGAATGACAAAATGTATCCGATAATTATAGACAGCCTGGCGACGGCAGTGATTGTATTCAATCAAGACTATCAAATTGAGTGCATTAATCCTGCTGCTGAGGAGTTATTTGGCGTCAGTCAACGCCGTGCTTATAAAGAACCGATTTCATCCTTATTTGGTGATGAGAATCAAGATATGACAACCCAGCTGCAAGACAATTTACACAAGGGTCGAGCATGGACAGAACATGAGCGTATTTTGACCGTTGCCAATAATAAAGAAGTCACGGTGGATTATACCGTGAGCCCGTTGTTGGTTGAGGGTGAAGGCAAGATTCTCATTGAGATAGTGCGTCTAGATCGACAACTAAAAATCATTAAAGAAAGTCACATATTAAAAGAACATCAGGCGACTCGTTCAATGTTGAGGGGCATGGCGCATGAAATAAAAAATCCATTGGGTGGATTACGAGGGGCTGCTCAATTATTGGAGGGTGAGTTAGACAACAAAGAACTTAAAGAATACACAGACATCATTATTAAAGAAGCCGATCGCTTACATACCTTAGTTGATCGTATGCTCGGGCCGAATATGGTACCAAATAAAGTGAAGCATAATATTCATGAAGTCTTACATCATGTTTATAGAGTGCTATCAACTAAAGACAATGATGCAGTTAATTTCAGAATAGATTATGACCCAAGCATACCTCAACTAAATTTTGATAGAGATATGTTGGTACAAGCGGTGATGAATATTGCGGGTAATGCATTACGTGCGATTGAACACAAAGGTGAACTGATATTCAAAACACGCGTGTTATTGAGGTACACCATTAATGGGCGCCTCTATAAGTTGGTTGCATGTATAAGCATCATTGATGATGGCCCAGGGATCAGTGACGACATCGCCGCAAAAATATTTTTCCCAATGGTTACAGGTCAAACTAATGGCACAGGATTAGGATTAGCGATTTCACAAATGTTAATTAACCAACATGGTGGATTAATTGAGTTTGATACACAAGTTGGCAGAACAGAATTTAGAGTGATGTTACCGATTGAATGATTTGAATAAAGTAGAGTGAATGATTATGGATAATAATGTGTGGGTAATCGATGACGATAAGTCAATTCGTTGGGTGTTAGAAAGAGCACTAAAAAAAGCACAGCTAGACGTTAAGTTGTTTGAATCTGCCAGCAATGCAATGCGCGCATTAGAAAATGATACACCACAGGTGATAATTACAGATGTGCGGATGCCAGGTGTGGATGGGTTTCAATTTTTAGAAACCGTTCAAATGCAGCATCCTGAGTTACCGATTATAGTGATGACGGCACACTCTGATTTGGATAATGCTGTGCATGCGTATGAGAGCGGTGCATTTGAATATTTACCTAAACCATTTGATGTAGAAGAAGCCGTAGAGCTGACTAAGCGGGCGTTTCAAGTAACACAAGATGAGCCAACAAAGACAGATCCGGTTCAAGAGGCAGTACCAGAAATCATTGGTGAATCTGCGGCGATGCAAGAAGTATTTAGAGCGATTGGTCGCCTGTCGCGTTCGAGTATTACGGTGTTGGTAAACGGTGAGACGGGTACGGGTAAAGAATTAGTCGCACACGCTCTACACAAACATTCAACCCGACGTAATCATGCATTTATTGCTTTGAACATGGCGGCGATTCCAAAAGATTTATTGGAGTCAGAATTGTTTGGTCATGAAAAAGGCGCGTTCACAGGTGCACAGGTTCAGCGTCGAGGGCGATTTGAGCAAGCTAATGGAGGCACATTATTTCTTGATGAAATCGGTGATATGCCTGCTGATTTGCAGACTCGCTTATTAAGAGTGTTATCAGATGGTGAATTTTATCGAGTGGGTGGACATGAGCCCATCAAATGTGATGTAAGGATTATTGCTGCAACACATCAACACTTGCAAACATTAGTCGATCGTGGTGACTTTAGAGAAGATCTTATGCATCGATTGAATGTGATTAGAATAAAAATCCCTGCACTGAGAGAGCGGCGAGAAGATATACCACTATTACTCAATCATTTTTTAGCCTCTGCAGCTAATGAGCTTGAGGTTGAAGTGAAAAGCTTGGCTATGGATGTTGTCGACTATTTGAGTAGCTTGCCATGGTCGGGCAACGTGCGTCAGCTGGAAAACATGTGCCGATGGCTGACTGTCATGGCGTCCGGCAAAATTGTCCATATGGAAGATTTGCCTCATGACTTAAAAGGTGATGCAACGCAACATGTGAGTGTCAATACATGGCAATCCATGTTGGTGAGTTGGGCAGAACAAAAACTTAGTAATAATGAACAGGATATTCTGCAACAAGCTGTGCCAGAATTCGAACGTGTATTGATAGAAACTGTCATGAAAAAAACTTCAGGTAGGCGACAGCAGGCGGCTAAGATTCTTGGTTGGGGTAGAAATACTCTGACGCGTAAGATTCAAGAATTGAAAATGTATGAACACAGTGAAGGGATTGGGCGTCCTGATGAATAAACCTTGATTAGACGATCAGTGAAAGATCAGGAAATTGTTAGACGTAGAAATACTTACAACATAGAAAAATAGCGCACTTTAATTGAGTTCTAAAGACCCGACTAATTCTGATATGTGAGTGAGTTGATGATCGGCAAGATAGGTACAGATTTCTTCGTTGATCGCTTGGCACAGCAAAGGATCGTAATAAAGGCCGGTGCCAATACCGACTGCACTGGCGCCGGCAATGATAAATTCAAGCGCATCTTGGCCGTTGCTAACACCGCCCTGCCCAATAATAGGAATATTATGTTGTTTGCAGACTTGGTGCACTTGATGCACTTTAAGTAAGGCTATAGGTTTTATCGCTGGACCTGATAGACCCCCCTGATTATTGCCAATCACCGGTTTGCGTTTGTGCACATCGATTGCCATACCCATTAAAGTATTAATGACGGCAAAGCCATCAGTGCCTGCTTCTATGCAGCGTTTAGCATTGTCCGCAATATCGGTTTGATTGGGAGATAATTTTGTAATGATGGGCTTGTCAGTTACTGCGCGGCAAGCGGCCACTACACGCGCCGACATGTCTGGATCGTTACCGAAAGCGACCCCCCCTTCTTTAACGTTGGGACAAGAGATATTTATTTCGATTGCATCAATGGGTGAGTCATCGAATACACGAGTGACCTCAGCGTATTCTTCAACGGTAGAACCAGAGACATTGGCAATATAGCGAGTTTCAGAAAAATCCAAGCGCGGCAGATAGTCACTAACAACTTTATGTGCGCCAGGGTTTTGTAAGCCTATCGCATTAAGCATGCCAGCAGGAGTCTCGTAGATACGGTGAGTGGGATTGCCTAGTCGAGGTTCTAAAGTTGTCCCCTTGAGACAGATGGCTCCGATTTCTTGATTGGAGTATCCGACCACACGCGTGTATTCTTGTCCAAAGCCAACACAGCCAGACAGTAATACCAATGGTGTCTGCAAGTTGATGCCACAAAGCGTATTGTTTAATTGTTTATACTTGATTGTCATGTTTCATATTATTTTATTCGAACCAGAGATCCCGCCTAACACGGGTAACATTATGCGGTTATGCGCAAACACCGGCTGCCACTTGCATTTGATTCATCCATTGGGTTTTGAGCTAGATGATAAACGTATGCGTCGCGCGGGGCTAGACTATACAGACTGGAATTTTGTTAGTGAGTACCCTAACTTTGCCAGTTGCTTAGAAAATATTTCATTTAAACGCCTGTTTGCTTGCTCCACTAAAGGCACTCAGTCTTATGCTCAGATTGAATATCAAGCTGATGATGCCTTCTTATTTGGTCCTGAGACACGAGGTTTACCCGCCCATATTCTTGATAGTTTTGATACAGATCGGGTGCTCAGATTACCTATGCTGCCTGATAGTCGCAGTATGAACTTATCCAATGCCTGTGCCATCTTTATATTTGAGGCATGGCGTCAGAATGATTTTTCAGGCGCAGTGTAACTAGTCAGATTCATGCTTAATGGAGCGAGCCAGTAACTCTTCGACCGCCTGACGTGAATCTTTTTGTGTATATAAAATTGCATACACTTGTTCACAGATAGGTAATTCGATGGCATGTTTTTGACTCAAATGAAAAAATTCATGAGCAGCAAATTTGCCTTCAATGACTTGTCCGATTTGTTGCTCTACTTGCTCAACACTCTGGCCTTGACCCAGACCTAGGCCAAAACGTCGATTACGCGATAAGTTATCGGTGCAGGTTAAAACAATGTCACCAATACCAGACAGACCTGAAAAGGTTTCGGTATTAGCATTTAAATAGCGACCTAAACGTGTCATTTCTGCGACACCACGGGTAATCAAGGCAGCGCGCGCGTTGGCACCCAACCCCAGCCCGTCAATAACGCCAGCAGCAATGGCGAGAACATTTTTATAAGCACCACCGATTTCAACAGCGAGAACATCCTCGCTGGTATAACAGCGAAATAGTGGATGATGAAATACTTGGGCCGCTGCGTGAGCAAAATCTGAGTTACTGGAGGCCATAGTCACGGCAGTGGGCAGGCCTAAACCAACTTCACGAGCAAATGATGGCCCCGACAATATGGCATGATTGAGATCATCAGGACATTCCTCAGCAGCGACTTCATGTAAAAATTTGCCGGTACCTTGTTCGAGTCCTTTGCAAGCCCAAATGATCCCCGCCAGCTGTGAGCCTCGATGTTTGCTTATGGTTTGCATCATGTCGCGAATGCAAGCACTTGGGGTTGCCACGATGATGACGTCAGCTGTTTGGATAAGTGCAATTAAGTCGGGTTGAGCTTTGATATTGTCAGGCCAGTGTATGCCTTCTAGATAACGTTGATTCTCGCGAGAACTGATGCATTGCTGTAGGTGTGCGCTATCACGTGCCCACAGGCTGATCTCATTGTGTAGTCTGGCGAGATGTATAGCTAGAGCTGACCCCCAAGCCCCTGCGCCGAGAACGCCTATGACTTGTGGTGACTGGGTCATGTGGCTAATGATGTTGCTGTGGTTGGTCACCTGTGTTTTCTTGCTGCTGCTTCTGTTTTGCATAAAGCGCATCAAAATTTACAGGGGTCAATAGCATCGGTGGAAATCCGCCTTTGGTAACAAAATCGGAGATGGCCTCACGAGCATAAGGAAAAAGTGTTTGTGGACAATAACTACCAATGACTTGGTCTAGCTGGACTTCATCAAAACCTTGAAGGAGGAAAATACCCGCCTGTTTGAGTTCAACGAGAAAGGCCACCTGTTCTTCATCTTGCTTAGCTGTCACGGTGATATTAAGCACCACCTCATACATGTCGTCATTAAGCTTGCGGGCATTGGTTGCTAGATGAACTTCTGTTTTAGGTTTCCATTTGTCGCGAAATATTTCTGGTGAATTCGGGGCTTCAAATGAAATATCTTTGACAAAGATTTTTTGGATTTCAAACTTATGTTCGTTATCTGCCATAGTCTTATATACAGTTTTTATTCACTTAACATCTGGTCGAGTTTGCCTTCACGATTAAGTTCAGCCAAGTCATCAAAGCCACCAACATGAGTGCCGTTGATGAAAATTTGCGGAACAGATGTGCGCTGGCTGAGCGCTTCCATTTCAGTTCGTGCTGATGGATCAGTGTCTACGTTAATCTCTTGATAGCCGACATTTTTACTGTCTAAAAGCCTTTTGGCTGCATTACAATATGGGCACAAATTGCCACTGTATATTTTTATATCGTGGTTATTGTTGGTCATTTTTTGGTTACCGGTAAATTAGCGATTTTCCAAGCTTCAAAACCACCTTTTAAAGACATGACATTATCAAAGTCATGCTTGAGAAGAATCGCGCAAGCTTCTGCTGAACGATTACCCGAACGGCAATAAGTAATGATCGGTCGTTCGCTGTGTTTTCTGAGTTCCTCGATACGTTGTTTGAGTACACTCAGAGATAAGTGAACTGCATTGCGAATACTGCCCTGACCTAACTCGTTGTCTTCGCGTACGTCCACTAAGATAGCATCTTCGCGGTTAATTAAATGCACTGCTTGAGTGGGGGTGATGGCTTTAAAGCCGGAGGTGGCGCGTTTGATTTCCACTCTTAAAATTAGCGCGATAATAATTCCTAAGGCGGCAAATAGGACAATATTGTTGGCAAAGAATTCAGATTCAGGGGTCATGATTTAGCTTGTTGTAAAAAAATAAGGTCGCATTATAAGCGATGTCTTTAATGAGTCGAGCAAAATACTCGTTGCATCATTTCTATGAGTTTGAGGGTGCGCTCATCCCCTACTTTGTAATACACACGGTTGGCATCTTTGCGAGATTTAAGAATCTCTTTGTCACGCAGGATCGCTAGGTGCTGAGAAATATTGCTCTGAGAGGTGCCAACAAATTCCACGATATCTTGAACACTGACTTCGCGATCTCCTAGGACGCATAGAATCTTGAGTCGTAGCGGATGCGACATGGCTTTCAAGGATCTTGAGGCTCTATCGATGTCCTCTTCTCTAGCCATGAGTTCAGATTGTGTGAGTTGGACGAATGAGGATTCAGTCATATTTTTATTCCATTGATCGTGGTCTGCACGATACTATATTTCACCACGGGGTCTAGTTACTATTTTACAATATTATAAAACATTAATACACTAATCATAGTCAGGAATTGATCGATTGGATAGCCTTAATCTCAAGTGCACAATGCATAAACTGCGATATGGCTGGCATGGACGCTGTCATCTGATGGTCTTGATGATCGTTTGTATGCTGCCTATGGCGAAGGCAGAGA
>Ga0181565_10004563_pt1 | contig 10594 bp, 9 predicted proteins | sample 101ome_16_FD_129661 | JGI IMG/M metagenome (GOLD analysis project Ga0181565, IMG submission 129661) | Coastal salt marsh microbial communities from the Groves Creek Marsh, Skidaway Island, Georgia - 101401AT metaG (megahit assembly) | ecosystem: Environmental > Aquatic > Marine > Intertidal zone...
AAGATTTTAGAAATTTATCAAGACAGGATTTAATTACAAGGACAATGCATATTGTACTAAAAAAGACAAACTAGTACTTTATAGCAATATATTCTGTATGAGGCATGCAATAAATTTTCTAAAAAAATTAATGCACTAAAAATAAACAATGGTTGTGCAAAAACCTAAAAATATTACCAAATGAAAATGAATATTAAAGAGTTAATAAAAAAAATTATTCCTTACAGATATTATTATCCCTTCATGAATCTATATAGAAAGAGAAGAGCAGTGAAATTTTTTGGGAATAAATTTTATTGCCCGATTTGCGAACAAGGCTTTGACAAGTTTTATGAATTTGGCTTTACTAATAAAGTTATCGAAGATTATGAAATTGTTGGTGCGGGGTTAAACAAAAACGGCTCATGTCCTCAATGTTTATCAAATGACAGAGAGAGGCACTTGTATTTATACATAAAAGAAGCACATGAGTATTTGTTTTCTGAGAGTATAGATATGCTTCATATAGCTCCTGAGAAAAATTTATATGAACTTTTTAAATCAAATAAGAATATAAATTATTTAACTGGCGGATTTGATATGCAATTAGCTATGGAAAAGATTGATATTACAAAAATTTCCAAAAAAGATAATACATTTGATTTTATTATTTGTAATCATGTTTTAGAACATGTGCCAAATGATTTAGATGCTATTAAAGAATTATATAGAGTGTTAAAAAAAGGGGGCAGGCCATATTGCAAGTCCCAATTTCTTTTAAAAATAAAAAAACATTTGAAGATAATGATATTTTTGATCCATCAGATAGACTTAAGTATTTTGGTCAGTCAGATCATGTAAGGATATATGGTTTGGATTATTTTGAAAGGCTAGAATCCGCAGGTTTTAGTGTAAATATTGTTGATTTCCAATCTACTCTATCTAAGACAGAGTTATTAAAATACAGCCTTGTGCCCCAAGAGAAGATTTTCTTATGCAAAAAAAATTGAAATCTAGATTTTTTCATATTACTAAGAATTTATTAAATCCAAAAAAAAATCATGTTATTTTTAAGAAAATCATTACAAGGATTTATGATGAAAGAGTCAATATTTCTGACTCTGAGTACAAAGATTGGCTCAATTTTCACGGTATAGAATTTTCAGAATGGGGGCAAAAATTATCACCAAAGACCTATAAAGAATCAATAACATTTGCTGAGAACTTTTATGCTATAGCCTCTAACAAATTAAAAGAAAATGATTTTGATATGGGTGGTGGAGCTCTTGTACATATACTATATTTTCTTACTAGAAAGTTCCGACCAAGGACAATAGTAGAGACTGGGGTGGCATCCGGTTACTCCTCAGAGACATTCTTGCAAGCACTTCATAAAAACGGACAGAATGGAAATCTATACAGTAGCGACTTTCCTTATTTTAGAGTTGCTCATCCTGAAAAATATATTGGACAGTTGGTTTCTAATCATCTGAGAAATAAATGGAAGTTATTTACTGAGGGAGATGAGAAAAATTTAGTCAAAATTTTGAAAGAGATTAACTCAATTGATCTATTTCATTATGATTCAGATAAATCCATTAGAGGAAGAAATAAAGTATTTAATAAAATAAAGAAATTCTTAAGTACAAATTCAATTGTTATGTTTGACGATATTAATAATAACCCTCATTTTCTTTATTTAATTCGAAAGTATTCGATAAACAACTTTATAGTTATCAAACATAAAGGCGCTTGTGTCGCAGGAATTATCTTTTGGTCGAATGAATACAATGAATGAACCCCTAATAACTATTGGTATTGCTGCCTTCAATGCTGAGGATACTATTATTGAAGCATTGGAATCTGCAATAACTCAAACATGGAGAAATAAAGAAATTATTATTGTTGATGATTGTTCTTCAGATAGAACTATTGAAATTATTAGCAAATATAGAAATTATAAAAATATTTTTTTTTATGCAAATAAATATAATAAAGGTATTGCATTTGTTAGAAATCAAATTATCAAGCTCTCAAAGGGTGAATTTATCGCTTTTTTTGATGATGATGACGTTAGCGATCCTAAGAGAGTTGAAAAGCAATATCAGAGAATTTACCAATATGAAAAAAAATTTAATATTCACAATCATATAATATGTCACACTTCAAGGGAAGTCATTAGACCTAATCAAGAGAAGTATAACTTACCAGTCGCCGACTCAGGTATAGATGACATTGCCCCACATGGAGAGGATGTAGCAAAAAGAATCTTGTTTGGGCTTTATATTAAAGACTGTATGGGGGCAATGGCTACATGCTCTCAAATGTCTAGAAGGAGTAGCTACCTAGATATTAACTTGTTCGATGAAAATTTTAGGAGGTCTGAGGATACGGAGCTTAATATTCGTTTTGCTATGTCAGGAGCGCACTTTATAGGAATAAATGAGATATTGGTGAGGCAAAATAGCACATTATCTGATCAAAAAAAATTGAAGTATGAGCTTGATTCACAACTTAAATATACTTATAAATATAAAGAATTTATTGAGAGGAATTATTCCTTTGATTTTCTTTTGTTATGGATAGAAACAAAATATCGATTTTTAGCAAGAAACTATTTGACTTTTTTCTTGTACTTGGCTAAGTGTATTATTTTTCATCCTGTTTTGTCTTCAAGAAGACTTATTATGAGTGCCAAAAATATCAAAACTAATTTCTTCTTTTCAGATACCCACAAATAATTCCTATGTCTGTCAAAGAAAAAATCAAAATAACAATCGGAATCACTTGTTTTAATTCCCAATCTACCATTATTAGAGCACTCCAAAGTGCATATGATCAAAATTGGAACAATAAAGAAATATTAGTAGTTGATGATGCCTCATATGATGATAGTACTAAACTGATAAAAGAATTTTTTTCAGGTAAGAAAAATCATGACTACAAGCTTTTTATTAATGAAAAAAATTATGGGGTGGGGTACTCTAGGCAAAAAATCTTAGAAAATGCGAGCGGTGATTTTATTGCTTTTTTTGATGATGATGATAAATCACTTTCTTCCAGAATTAAGTTACAGTATGAAAAAATTCGAGAATATGAGAAATTGACTAATACCCAAAATATTCTTTGCTACTGTTCAGGAATAAGACAATATTCTTCTGGATATACAATGAACTTGGATGCTATTGCATCTAATGGAAAATTTATAAATGGCGAAGATGTCGTAGATTATCTTCTATTTTTTAAAAGAAACAAAAATAATTTTTTCGGTACAGGTACGCCCGCATGTTCACTAATGGCTAGAAAAAAAATACTACCCAACGTAGGTGGATTTGATAAAGATTTAAGAAGAGTTGAGGACATTGATTTAGCAATAAAAGTAGGTATTTCTGGAGGAATTTTTATAGGCACACAAGACAGATTATTTGTTCAATTTTCAACTCAGTCGAATGACAAAACTGCATCTAAAAATTTATTAAATGAGCAATTGCTAGTTACTAAAAACAAAGTTTATCTTGAGAGCAAATCAATGTTTTTATATGCCCTCTACTGGCCAAAGTTAAGATATGCGCATTTCACTAAAAATTACTGGCTCTTAATTAAAACTTTTATTTTTTTGATCTCACTAAACCCTCTTAAGACAATACAACATTTTTCTTACAGTGCATCTAAAAGATTATTTCATGAATTCAAAATTACAAGAAAAAATTAGATTTGTTTTAGTAGCACGGTCTTTTCATGCTATGGCTGGAGGTGTAGAAAGAATGGCAATTTCAATAATGAATGAGATGATTGCAAGAGGCCATGATGTAACCTTGATCACGTGGGATTACAAAAATGCTAAAACTTTTTATCCTATGGACCCACAGATTAAATGGATTAAATTGGATCTTGGTTCTCCGCAGGAGAAGTCTGGCTGGTTAGTAAGATATAGAAGAGCACTAATTTTTAGAAAAACTATAAAAAAATTTACACCACAAGTTATCTTGGCATTTCAGCATGGAATTTTCTTGGCTACGTATTTCTACCTGTTTGGAATGAATATTCCAATTATTGCTTCTGAAAGAAATGCACCATCAAGGTTCAATTTTATTGCTTCTGGAAAAAATAAAGAATTTGTTTTTCAGTCATTGAGACTGGCGACTGGTATAACAGTTCAATTTTCAAGATATATTGAAGGCTACCCAGAATTCCTTAGAGAAAAAATTCATGTCATTCATAATTCTGTTTTGCCACAAAAGATTAATAGACCTAGCAAAAGAGAAAGAAAAATTCTACTTAGTGTAGGAAGATTAAGTTTTCAAAAAAATTTTTTGGTGCTAATTCGGGCTTTTTCAGCTCTTGCAAGTAAATATCCTAATTGGGATTTAGTTATCGTGGGCGAAGGAGAGCAGAAAGATCTGATTTCACAAGAAATCATTAAACATAACATGTCTAAAAGAGTCATTATTAGACAACCAGTTAGCAATATCGAAAGTGAATTCCGAAAGGCTGATATTTTTTGTCTAGCTTCTTTCTGGGAGGGATTTCCAAATGCTCTTGCTGAGGCATTATCATTTGGAATCCCGTCCGTGGGATTCGCAAATTGTTCAGGAGTTTGCGATCTAATAATAAATGAATCTAATGGTCTACTTGCTGAAGGACTTGGTAATGCAGACTCACTGAAAGGCTCTCTTCGCAAATTAATGCAAGATAAGGACTTAAGAATAAAAATGTCAAAGAATGCCCACTCTTCTATTAGAAAATATAATCCAAAAGAAGTTTTTGATAACTGGGAACAATACTTGTTAAAAGTTTCCCGTAAATGAATATTACTTTTACAATTAAATCCCTTTCTGTGAGAAGAGGTGGCGCTGAAAGAGTACTGTCAATACTTTCCTCTGAGCTGGTTAAAATGGGGCATAAAATATCAATAATTACATTTGATAGTCCTAATGATAAATTTGTTTATGAATTCAATGAGAATATAACTTTTTATAAGATTGGAAATGAGTTCAGATCGCCAAATCTTAAGACTAGTCTATTTGACTTCTTTCATAGAGCAATAAATCTCAGAAAAGTACTAAAGAAAGTTAACCCCGACATTGTTGTAGGGTTTATGTCAAGTAGCTTCACACTCTTGCCAATAGCTTTGTTTTTAACAAATATAAAGTTTATTTGCAGTGAACACATTGTTCCTGAATATTACAAAGACAGAAAACTGGAATTTTTTCTTGTTCTCCTCTCAAGTTTTTTTGCAGTTAAGTTCATAGTTATTTCCGAAGAAATAAAAATTTTATTTCCAAGAATAGTTCAAAGAAAGATTAAGTCGATTACTAACCCAGTTTATCTTCCCAATATTAAATGCAAAAACGAGCTACCCGAAAAAGTTATATTATCCGTTGGTAGACTTGCTCCACAAAAAGATCATGAAACCCTAATTAGGGCTTTTAGGATTTTTATAGACGAACATCCTGGCTGGTTACTAAAAATTATCGGAGACGGTGAATTAAGGAGCCACATATCAAAGTTAATTGCTGAGCTTAAATTAGAAAAATTTGTTTTACTAGAGGATGAAAAGGTGAATATTCAGTGTGAATATAAAACTTGTAGTTTTCTAGTTAATAGTGCAAAATTTGAGAGTTTTGGCATGGTTACAGTTGAGGGTATGTTTTATGGTAAACCAACTATAGGATTTGTAGATTGTCCAGGCACAAACGAAGTTATTAAAAATGAAATTAATGGTGTATTAGTTGATAATCCAAACAGAGTCCATGGACTCTATTCTGCGATGTCAAATTTAGTTAATGACTATCAACTTTATGAAAAGCTATCAAAAAATTGCATAGAGGCATCCAAAGAATTCTCCAAGGAAGCGGTAGCTTACCAATGGGAATCGCTATTACATAAAGCCCTAAAATAAGTATGTGCGGGTTCTCAGGTTTGATAAATTTTAATTCTAGAAATTCTAGATCATCGATTGATATCGTCCAGAGAATGTCATCTAAATTGAAACACAGAGGACCTGATTCAGAAGGACTATGGGCGTCTAAACTAGGCAATATAGCTTTCGCTCATAAGAGATTAGCAATTCAAGATTTATCTGCCGCTGGCGCACAACCTTTTACTTCATCTAGTGGAAAACTAGTTATTGTTTTTAACGGTGAGATATATAACCATCTTGAACTCCGAAAGAAATACTTTAAAGATTTCCGTTTTAAGGGGTACTCAGATACTGAGACTTTGATTGAGGTAATTGAGAAATTTGGAATTTCTAAAACTCTTAGCTTGGTTAAGGGAATGTTTGCTTTTTCAGTAGCAAATTTGGAGACCAATAAAGTTTTTCTGGCTAGGGATATATTTGGAGAAAAACCGCTTTATTATTTTAAGAATAAAGAGGATATCGTTTTTGCATCAGAATTAAAAAGTTTTACAGGTTATCCTTTTTTGAATAAAGAAATTGATTATTCAGCACTTAACCTTTTTTTCAAATATTCGTATATTTCTGGAACATCTTCTATATATAAAAATATTAAAAAATTGGCACCAGGTACATACTTAGAGATTGACACTAAAGAAATAAAAAAAATATTCATTCGACAATATTGGAATATAAAACAGGAGATTATTTCTTCAAAAAATAACTCTTTTAAAGGAGGGATTAATGAAGCTATTGAAGAAGGTGATAGATTATTAAATAAATCTGTTCGGCAGCAACTTATATCAGATGTGCCAATAGGTGTATTTTTATCAGGTGGCATAGATTCTAGCATTGTTTCTTTTTTTGCCCAAAAAGAATCTAATTACAAAATAAAAACTTTTAATATAGGCTTCACAAACTCAGAATATGACGAATCTAAAGATGCAAGAGCGTTTGCAGAATCTCTTGGAACAAATCATGAGGAATTAATTATAAAACCCTCTGATGTCATGAGTATAGTCAATCAAATACCCAGCATTTATGATGAGCCTTTTGCTGATGCAACTCAAATACCAACCATACTCTTATCAAGGATGGCATCCAAGTCAGTAAAAGTAGCACTTGGTGGTGAAGGGGGTGATGAGCTATTTGGTGGATATAGTAGATATAATTCTGGGGTAAGGCTTTATAATCAATTTAAAAACATACCGCCGAATATCAGGAATAAACTTCTCAGTTTGCTCAGATTTGCCTCACCATCAAGAATTGACTTATTTCTATCTTTGATAAAAAAAATACCTTACGATACTAGCTTTTTAGATCAGTTAAGTAGAAAAATTTATAAACTATCGAACTTAACTGGCTTTGAGTCAATAGATAATTTTTATAATTCGATTAGATCCTCAAATCTATCATTTCTCAACGATGATTTTAAACCTGCTATGGACGAGGGTTTACTTTATCTTGAGGACTCATCTCAGGCCGAATTTATGATGCTTAATGACACTTATGATTTTTTACCGAATAATCTTTGTAAAAAAATTGATATGGCCTCTATGGCATCCAGTTTAGAAGCCAGACTCCCTTTTTTAGATAGAGACTTATTTAAATTTGCATGGAGTCTTCCAGAAAACTATAAAATATCAAATTCAACTGGAAAATTAGTTTTAAGAAAAATTCTTGAAAAAAACATGCCAAATATTAAAAGATCTCACTCCAAGAAAGGATTCACTTTACCACTTGGTGATTGGCTAAGAGAAGATCTAAAAGAATGGGCTTCGGATGTTTTATCTATAGATTCTTTAGAACAATTTGATTTTATAAATGCTAAAACAGTTCAAAACGCATGGTCTGAACATTTATCAGAAAAAAATAATTATGAATATCAGATCTGGCCATTATTAATGTTTTTAGTCTGGCACAATAATTCTTGAATGAAAAAAATTCTTTTTTTAGTAACGGCAAATAAGACTAATTTCTTTATTGAAATTGAAAAAAAGCTATCAAAAAGTTATGACTTTTTTTGGGTAACGCCAAGTGAAACTTGGTTCCAAAAACTTTTAGATTTTGGAATTAAAGAAAATAGAATACTGCACTTGGGAAAGAGAATTAGTATTAATATCAATTCTAATGAGTATGTGAATTCAATAAAAGAGATCGAAAAGTTTTCATCGCTAACTATTAACCAAATAGTTTCAATGGACAGAGTTCTAAAAGAGAAGAATATTAAAAAATCTAAGGAAATTGTCATATCAAACTATCTTGCTATATCTGATTTCATAATTCAAAATTCTATCGATGTAATTTTTTCTGAGCAAACTTGGAACTTCGAAATTATGGCAACTATTGCTGCGAAGAAAAACAAGATTAAATCCTTCCATGTCGATGGAGTCAAGGTTCCAGATGGTGAAGAGTTTGGCAGGTTTGCTTTCTTTGAGGGTTTTTACATCGATAAAATATATGGCACTGTAAAACCTAAGTCTGAAGATTATCTTTTTGCTGAAAATTTTCTTAGTTTTTATAGAAATAAGGAGCCCAATACTTCTTACTACAAACCTTTCAATAAAAAAGTAGCTATTAAAAAAAATTGGCTTCTAAAGTTCTTACGGCATTTATACCTTCTAATTTACGATAGACATGATTACACCAGAAGAAGTCTTATTTCGATAGTTGTTTACAATCTGTCTCGGCTCAAAAACTATATTTTATATAGATTTCACAATCCTTTTGATTCAATAGAAAAACTTGATAATAAAAAATTCATTTTTATAGCACTTCACAAGCAACCTGATTCCTCTGTATACGTATGCGCTTCTGATTACATTGATCAGCTCGCAGCTATAGAGGCATTAATAAAAAAAATTCCATTTGGCATCTTCATTGCTATAAAAGACTCCCCTCATGCAATAGGGGACAATAATTTAAGCTTCTACAAAAGATTAAAAAAATTTGAAAATGTTTATGTAATAAAACCGTTGGAAAGCACTTTCAAGCTAATTCGAAATTCTGAATGTGTGATTTCTATTGGAGGCACAGTATCACTAGAGTCTGCAATATCTGGAAAGAGATCAGCTACAGCCGTTAAGAAATTTTTCTCAGATTTGTGCATTGATGAAATTGATTTTTATACAACAACATCAGAAAAAATAACTCAAATTCTCAGTAATAAACCACCTTCAGATAAGAAAATAATTGATTACCTTGCTATGATTCATGCAAATTCGTATAAAGGAATGTTTTATGATCCCACCACTAGTAAGTCTTTTTCATCAGATGCTAATATTGCTAATATTGTAAAAGGATTTGAGAGTTTTTTAAATGAATCAAGCTAAGAGTCAAAATAAAATTGCCTTTGTTGCATCATCATATGCCTTTAAACATGATGGCATATCAATATACCTTGAAAATATTTTATATGAACTTCTAAAAGAGGATTGTGTTGAGATAGATCTTTATATCAGGAAAAGTTTGAAGCAAAAATTATCTGAAAGATTACCCTTAAAAAAAGAGGATCTCAATTTTAATGTCATATATATTCCGGAAAATTTTGTTTGCATGGTGTTTTTCATAAACTTTGTTCTAAATTTAAAAAAATACAAATTAATTTTTTCCCCATGCTTAACTCCGCTAATTTCTCTCAGAAATAAATCGTTAAAAGTTATTCATGATGTCACATATAAAGTCTATCCACATTCTCTCAATTGGAAAAAAAAGCTGTATAAATCGATTTTATTTAAGCTAACGTCATTTGATAATTTTATTGGTTATATTTCTAAATCAACTTTAGATCAAATCAATCTTTTTTTGAAGATAAGAAGAAGTCAAGAGCTATTATTGATGTCAAATGGTATTCCTTTTTCTGCTAAATTACATTTCAGAGAGGAAGAAATTCAATTCAAGAATATTAAAAATGAGAAAATTAATATTCTATTTGTTGGCTCTCAAAATTATCATAAAGGGCTTGATAAGGCAATACTATTGACAAATCATATATCCAATCATTTAAATACTGAAATTACTTTAAACATTGTTGGAAAAGAAACAAATGAGACAGCAGAAATTCTAAGAGAAATCGAGGCATCAAGATACAATATTAAGACTTTTGGTTATATTAATGATCAGGAGTTATACAATCTTTTCAAGAAATCAGATTTTGTTGTAATAATGTCGCAGTCTGAAGGTTTTGGTATACCCCTAGTTGAGTCGTGCTTATTTGGATGTATCCCGATTTTAAATAATCTACCTTCATTTAAAGAAATTATTGGAGAAAATTATCCAATGTTTGATAGTGAAAATATGAGCATAGAAGATTTTATAAAACTCTTCGTTGAATTCATCCTTACTCATAAAAACATTAAGAATGATTTAAGATTTGTTGTCGATAAATATTGGTCTGAATACTCTAATAGCGCCAAAAAGTTATGTATTCAATTACAATCACAAAATGACTAAAGATTCTCTTCGTTTATTCTTCTCTTCTCTCTCAAAGGAGAGTCTTATTGCTTTAGCACTTTTGTTGAGTTTAGCTAATCAGATAAAATTCATATCTAAAATTGGGCCATCAGAAATTATTTTCTTTTTTTTTGCAGTATATGCTTTCTTTGTCTATGTTTTTAATCAAAAAAATAATCTAATTGTCAAATTACCCAGTTTTAAGTCTATTGAGCCAATATTTCATTTCTTGATTTCTTTCTTCCTTTTATCTTCTATTGGGAC
>Ga0181565_10004567_pt1 | contig 10592 bp, 15 predicted proteins | sample 101ome_16_FD_129661 | JGI IMG/M metagenome (GOLD analysis project Ga0181565, IMG submission 129661) | Coastal salt marsh microbial communities from the Groves Creek Marsh, Skidaway Island, Georgia - 101401AT metaG (megahit assembly) | ecosystem: Environmental > Aquatic > Marine > Intertidal...
CATAAAATTTTCAATAGTGATGAGACGAGTAAAATCACATATTTCAACCTGCAATCCTATCTGAAACATCATTTCATTAAAGTTTAGTCTAAATGTATATAAATTGTGTGATGGTCATTGTGTATGAATATTATTTTTTCAAACTACTTAAAATTAAACCACCATATTTTAAGTAACCTATAATCTGTGAGGTATAATGGAAAGTAGAGACTCCAATGTTGAACAAGATGAAAATAAAAATAATCTGAATCACATATCTGTTGTTTTTGATAATCGAAAGAGTATAGATAGTGATGTGTCAAGTTTCGATCAATCAACACGGAGAACCAGTATTGACGAGTTGTTGAGTGAGTTTGACTACAAGGATCATGAGATATACTCTAAACAATATCGAAAGATTTTGAAAACAATCATGGTTGAAAAATCAGAATTGAACTTGGATTCGTCGGTAAGTGATAGGATATCACAAATTGAGAGTTCTGTTTGCGAATTGGTGAACAATACGGTTCGCAATCCAGGTTCATCTCATGTTATTGCACAGTTGGTATTTTATTTGTACAAGCACAAATACAAGGTTGGACGATTGAAATCAAAAGACTGGTATATGTTCAATGGTTTATTTTGGAAGCAGACGGAAATAGGACCATACTATGAGTTATCAACTGATGTATTAAATATTTACGACTATCATTTGTTTGAAGAAAAAGCAAACTTGTCGCGCATACACAAAAATATTAAACTAATGAAGCAAGCGGTTTCGAATGGTAAACAGGATGCATCGAATGAACATTATCTTCGCATGGAACAAAATCAGTTATCACAAGTCGATGAACGTGTGAGTCATATAGAAAAGATAATTGAAAAACTTAAAAATGTGTCATCAAAAGAGTCAATATGTAAAGAGTGTTTATATTTATTTTACGATGATTCGTTTTTGCATTGTTTGGATACAAATCCGAACCTTGTTTGTTTTCAAAATGGAGTTGTTGATCTTGTGAATAATAAGTTCAGGAAAGGTTATCCAATTGATTATTTATCCATCATGATTGATATGAATTTCAATGTACCTTCAAATGAAGAAGAAAAAGTGAAATTAAATGAAATTTTTGATAAATTTCACACCTACAGAAAAATCATTATAAATAAGAGACGCAACCGACTCATTTTCACACCAACACTGTGAAAAAAATTGAAGTTATAATTACTTAAAGAATACACATATACAATATACATCTATTTGAACACAATGGCTTCTCAAGAGAACATCATCATTCCGTCTGAGTTTGACGTATCTCAATTAACGTACGGTGATGTGAAAAAACTGGATAGTGGTGGGAAGTTTTTGTATCTCTCGCATAAAAATTCACCTTTGGTGATGCAAACGTGTGAATGCATTGCTCCGTTTGGAATTAACTCGTACAGTAATGAGGACGGAAAAGCACCTTCATATTCGATTGACTTTTCATTTAAGAATATGGAACAACGCGATTCTCTTAAAAAGTTGTATGACGTTCTGGACAGTATTGATAAATCAAATGTTGAGAAGGGTATTGAACACAGCAGTGATTGGTTGAACAAAAAGAAAAGTAATCGTGATGTTATTGAAGCACTATATACACCAATTATCAAGCAACCAAATGATGAAAAATATTCACCTACATTTAAGGTGAAGATTCCTCAAAAAGATGGAATGTTCACAGCTGATGTGTTCAATGAGAAAGGTGAATTGGTAAATTTGAAAAACTATCTTGACGGTCAGACGAAAGGTGCACGATGCACAGCAATTATCCAATGTACTGGTGTATGGATTGCTGGAGGTAAATTCGGTTCGACTTGGAAACTTGTGCAAATGAAAATGACGACAAACAAAAAGATTTCTGGCTACTGTATTCGAGACGTACCTGAAGACAAGATTTCCAGTGATGACATCGTTGAAAATGATAATTCATCTGAAATTGACGTTCCATTGGATATCAAAAAGAATTCTGAAGAGAATGTACAATCAGATGGTGATGTCAATGAAGAAAGTGACAACCAAGGACAAGAAGAAAGTGATGATGAAAGCGATGATGAACCTGTACCCGTAGTTGTAAAGAAGAAAGTTCGCAAGTAAACATAGAAAAAAAATCAAATCGAAAAAGTGTCAAGTGTCAAGTGTCAAGGAAACCTATAAAATTATAAAAGTTGGTGTTTTCATTTTTTTAAACATATAAATCATATATATGTATCGAAAAGAAAAGATTCAAGTCGGTGATGTTGCCAAATATATTTTTGAGACGAATAAGGATTCAATCATTTACCTAGAGGTGGCTTCATTGAAAACTACGAAAGAGCTTTTTTACTTTTTATTTGATGTGTTTTGTAAAGGGTTAATCATTTTATTCGGTACAAACAATCAAGTTGAACTGAATACGTTAACCGCCGACCAATTTGCATTGGTTGGTGAAAAGTTGAGATACGCAAACATCAAATTGTGCATATCATCTTATCAGAGAGATACAGCAGAGTTAATGGATTTAATCGAAGAAAAAAGTTCTGGAAAAATGATACTGAATCAGAGTTTGAAAAGAATAAATGACATGGATGAGAATGAACCATTAGAAATGTACGTATTGGATATATTGATGGATAACAATCTACATCAGGTTAGTTTCAAAGCTATCTCTCTATAATTTGAATGTTATCCTTTTCGATATCCAATATAAACAAATTTTTAAAAGAACATGTTTCAACTACAAACTCAAATTCAGACTGTTTGTTTGGTTTTGTTTTATGAATATCATTGACATGAACTTGATGTATGTTTAATGTTAAGAAAAAAGGTAATTTATGAAACGGTATAGTATCTTTGTATACAATCTCCACATCCATCATGTCGTGTTTCATTATAATTTTGTTGAGCTCATTTATGAGAAGTTCGTCCTTTATCATATTTTCTATGTATATTAGGAAACCCGTGCCTCTATACAACATATTTGGAATAGTTTTGATTTCAGTAACAGCCACAATATTATCTTGAGGCGTGTATAGAGATAAGTTTGGTTTATCTTTTTCACACACGTCCATATACGAATGGATGATTCTGTTATTTGAATAATGATAGTTTTCCATGATGGTTGATGTGATTTTTTTGTAGTTTTCAACGTTGAAACCTGTTCGGACATTTTCGATTAACTGAACAGCTTTAGTTTCGTTTCCGTCTTGATAATACAATCCGTTTAATTCGTAAGGATCACAGTTATGAATGATAGGTATGCCCAAATAAAATAACTCTAAATGAATGAAGTTCAATTTATTCATCACGTTATGACTCAGGACGATATTTATGTATGTATTGGACTCTCTAACTTTTGCAACAATATGTGGCATTACGATTCTTCCGTAAATTTCAACTCGTTTGTCACGAACAATATGTAAGGATTCTAAAAGTTGTCTGTTTTTCGAATCGTTTGTGATTTTATCGGCACAGAAAACGTAAACTTTGTTCACGTTGTCTTTATGTGTAAGGTAATAGTTTTCTGCAATCAATAAAGGTATAAGTGAGTTTTTATGTACGCTCATGTTAGGTTCAAATATTAACAGATTTACCTTTGAAGTGTCGTTTTTGTGAATCGAATCGTATACATGGCCTAACTCTTTTTTAGAAATATATTTTTGAATAATGTCAGGACCCCATATGTATGACGTGACGTAAACTGGTCGTTTCGTTAGTAACTCCAAATACTCTTTAGTGAATTCGTACATTTCAAGAATCCATGTTTCGTGATAATAATCAACAATATAATGATGAATGATATGATGTTTATCGAATACGAATTCTTCTTGGTGAAGGATGTAGACGTTACCGCATATAAAATTCACAATCTTTAAATGTTCAAACGATTTAAGATGTTCAATGTATTCTCGGTTTCCTGCATAAGTTAATGTCAACGAAGCAAGAATAAGAATATCCATATCAGAGAAATCAAATGATGTATCGGTGAAGATGACTTTTTCTTCGGTGCATTGAAATTCAGTAAAATCAGGTTCAATTGCATAGAACTGGACATCATATCCACACCGCATAAGGACGTATTTCAAAAAAAGTGATTGTTGTATACATCCGTTTGAAAAGACACTCTCTGGTTTTTTTAGTAACAATCCTATCTTCATTTACAATTTAGTCATATTTATATTATTTAAAAATATACCCAGAAGGACATTCATAAGGACATGATGGATAACGAGTCAATTGAAACGTTGATAAAAAAAACTATTGACAAGAGTCACATCGTGTTTTTCTCGAAACCTGGATGTACACTATGTGTAAAATTAGAGGAATTTCTGACGAAAAACTCGTATACTGACTATACAAAGATAGATTTATATGAAATGGATGACGATAAAGGTTTGGAAGTTCTTGATTTTCTAAAGAACACATACGAAATAACTACGTTTCCCATTTGTTTTGTGAATACAACATTCGTTGGAACGTATTCAGATGTAATGGAAACGTTAAAACGAGAAACCATTTTTTCAGCAAATATTGAAAACTTCTGAACAAATCGTGTGTACTAAGGGTATAATAGTGTATAACTATGATGTGAAGAAAAATGAAAAGCAATCTGTTTTAAAAAATAGATCCATTAGTTTGAATTCACTCTATGAATCAAGAGAATGTAATCGATGTATTTCCTTTGAATTGAGTCATATTTCGTATAGATGACCGCTCGTCATATGATGGTCCTTTTAATATAGACTTGACATCCCTTTGGTTTTTGATCATTTCAAGTTCCAATTCGCCTAGATTTTTCTCTATATTTGATACGACATTGTTTTCTATTGCCCAACGAAAGAAATTCAATTGACCTATTGTGGTATTGATGTGTTTTTTTTTGTATGACGAAGAAGACGGCATACAAAAAGTTATACGTTCCCTTCTTCTGAATGGATCGAACTGAATTTTTTTGAAAGCTTTAAGTTGAGCCCGATAGTTCAAGTAAACATTGAAATACCTTTTACCAGGTAATATGTAGACAACGTTGTTATTCTTACAGTAGTTTGTCACATACCAATCGATCAATCGTAATGACAATGAAGATGTATTGTCTATAATTGTAGCAAGTTTGTCTATATTCGAAGGAATTGAATAATATTTAGACAAAGATGATAACAATAAATTTTGGGACTCGAGTTGTTCCATATAGACTATTTGTGTAATCTCGAATTGTATTTAAGTAAGGATTTAATCACATCCGTTGATTTCCAGAGGCTTTCTATTCAAATCCGGTTGGATTGTGGTTTGGTTCCATGGAGAGACTTTGTTTTGCGGGTTGGGTGGTTCGGAACGAAGTTGCATATTAGCGTTTCTCAGAGTTGTTCCAACAGTATTTATACCTACGTGATATCCAGCTGTAAGAAAGTTTTGGTTCTTGACGTCGCCTTGTCCAGCTGGGTTTACTTGTGCCCATTGTGAGTTTGCTGCGTTCTTTGGAAGCAAATCCTCAGGAGTCAACTTATCCTTGGGAAAGCAATCTCTTGGGAATGTGTTGGCCTTTGTAGGTTTAACTGGTTCTGGTCTGCTATCCTTCGTTTGAACAATATTCTCTGCAACGACACCTTGTTCAGGCTCTTGTGTATCTTCTTGATTCAGTTCTTCATAATCTTCAAATGGTTCATCAACAGTGTCGTTTTTTCGCTTGTAATAATCAGTGATCAAATATACTAAAACAGCAACCGCCAAAAGAATGATAACTCCTTGTAAAATTGATTGAATATCCATATTTGTTATTTATCATATAACATATAATTATTTTCCAAATTCCATTTGAGTGGCTTTTTCCAACGCTTCATGTAATCGGGAAAGATTTTTAAGATTCCTAATTCCACAATCCTTTAAAGTTTTTTTAAGAGTTTTCTTGTGTTGATCAAATACATCGATACATTTAATAATCTTGTCGTACAACTCGTCGTAGAGAGTGTCTAATTCTTCATCATCTAAAAACTCTTCATCAAGTCCCTCGTTATAATTATGACCACGAGGTTGTTCGTCAGAGATTCCAATTTGACGTATCGTATATACGATTCGATTCGAAAACTTGCAGTATTTTTTGGGTTCAATAATAATATTGTAATATACGTTTGGGTCAAATTGAAATGAAATTTCACGAGAAAGAGTCAAGTCAATTTCTATTCGATTGTTGATACCGATGGAAGTTGTAGCGTTGGACTCGTATTCGTTTTCAAATTTGATGAATTCTCGATAATCAGTTTTCTCTGATACTATAAAAATTAATCGATTCAAAGAACTTCTAGAGTATAACACATTGTTCAGATGAAAGCAGTGCATTTATATAATAAAAAAGAATATTGCGCTTGTATTGTCCGCATTACTATATCGTTATTTATTCAATGAATGTTTATTCATGTAAGCTTCCAATTTTTTGGATAACAAATTTTCATTTAGAATGACAATATGACCACTGGCGTCCATGAAGTTTCGGTCATAAATAAACTGTAATACAGTTCGATATACTTCATCAAACACAACGGTTTTGTTTACGGTCATTTTGAAGTATGTATTTTTGTGTACTGTAGAATATGATGAATGTAACATTTAAATGGATTTGATATTCGTTTAAAGAGTTAAAACCAAGTGATGTATATCCGAATCAGAGGATATTCAATATTCTGTACGATGTCTGGATTTACGAAGGATGAGTTGACTGAGTTATTTATTGATATTCATTTAGATGAAATGATCGATCTCCATGACCAATTCTGTTCTAAATGGCAAGAGTTTGGGTTTTTCCATGAAAGCAAATCACCCGACTTTATTCATGCAATCATGGACTGTATATCTTTTGAATCCATTCAAGTGGATAACGAAGATGAATATGACTATGATAACGTGTGAATTAAGTAGAAAGTTCAGTGATTCTCTTCATAATGGTTTCGTCATATGTAACACCATTATTATTTATTTCTGCGAAACAATGTGACATCCCTTCTAATTCAGAGTATGATATTTTTTCCGGTACTTTTTCAACTGAAGTTGAAATAAACCATAAGCGTTTGTACAATTGACTTTTTTCTTCAGTCATTGAATTATGGTTTGTTATAACGAAATGATGTTTGTGTTTTAATCCAACCAATAGCTGATTATTCATGAGATTTAAATGTTTTTATAATATTAATAATGTCAAATTCTTTAAACTTTAATCATAATTTCAAAACGCTTTTCAAGTATCAGTTATCGAATCACATTGACAAAGAATACATACCATACATCGAAGATGTTGTAAGAATGCTTTTATTGCAGTCCACGATTCAATTCATGTATTTCATAAAGGACCCAGCAAATAATAAAATGTTTACATTTGACTTTATTGAATTGATCCTTTATGTAATTATTGGTGTATCCGTTTATTGGCTCGTATTTAAAAAGATGGTCCTTTTAAAGTGAAAAATGTATTCATTGGTGGGAAATGATGTTTTCACCGATGTGGAAATGTTTATGTGTTATGACTCAAAAAAATCCGATAATGTGATCAATGTGTTCACGAACACTCTATTTACGAATTCTTCTAAAGACGTAGTTCGAAAATGGCTTACCTATCCAAAGTACAAAATAAGCGACTTAAATGAATTTCAAAACACTATCAAACAACTTGAGTGTTCATACGAAGACCATGAGATTGAGTTAAATAAGTTGAAAATTGAAATACGTCGAGCTGAGAAATACAAAGATTTTTTTTTGAATCCTCCACAAAAGGAGATTGTGAGTATATTCGATTTTGTTTATTTCAAATTACCGATATTGGTGTATTTGCGATTTAATAAGATTGGAAAACTATTAACTCTTAACAATCTGTATAGTGTGGTTCTTTCACCAATCGTTTCCATTATGTCTCCACTGTTATATGTCATGATACCTTATTTTATACTGGTATTCAAGTTGAAAATCAAAATTCCGATTTATATGTTTCTCAAAGTTGTATACAAGTCGGTTGTATCGTTTCCAGTTAAAACCAGAACATTTATATTTACGAAACTTGTTTCCACTATCATTTCACTCGCATTATATGTTCACGGTGTTCAAACGAGTATATCTATTGCAAAAAACTCGCACAATGTATGTAATCATTTGATAAAAAACATTAACGGTCTTTATTTGTACATTTCAAACTGTGTCAAAGTGTGTACTCTATGCAAGCGATCTTCAGAGTTACCGGAGAGTTTAAAGCGATTCTTGGAGATCGGCTCGCATACGAATCTGTTGAATAAAGGAAACAAATTAGCTTGGTATGATTCATTTTCAATCCATGATATTCAAAGGTTTTCAAATCGTATGGACACACTTTTTGCAGGCTTATCAGTTGTTCAAGTAAAAAAAGAGCGGAACATGTGTTATACTACATTCTTAGATCAGAGTGGAACCATTTTAGAAATAAAGGAAGGTACGCACATGTTAATTCCTAACGGAGTTCGAAACGACATTCATTTAACGAACAGTGGCTGTATGATCACAGGCCCTAATGCTGCTGGAAAGTCTACATTTTTGAAGTCTATTCTATTGAATATACTTTTGTCTCAATCTCTTGGACTTTGTTGTGCAACGATGTGTAACATGACGCCTTTTTATTTTATCAATTCACAAATAAACATACCGGATACCAAAGGTGTCGAATCGTTATTCGAAGCTGAAATGCATCGTTGTAAATATAACTTAGATGTTATTAAAGAACTTCCTGAAGACCGCAAGAGTGTCGTAGTCATGGATGAACTGTTTAATAGTACAAACGTTATTGAAGGCATATCTGGCGCATATGCGATACTGTCAAAGTTAGCAACGTTTCAGAATACAATGACACTGTTGACAACTCATTTTCCGTATTTGACAAAACTGAAAACATTTTCCAGATTTAAATTTGATGCGACGATACTTAGAGAGAAGAACACTAACGGTGATAATGAGGTAAAAGATATTCATTACAATTACAAGATACAACCAGGTGTAAGTAAACAATACATTGCTTTAGACATTTTGAAAAATAAGTTTGATACAGACATCATTGAAATTGCACAGCAAATTAAGAAAAAATTATTGGTTTAAATGATTAAATTTAAATTAAACTTATAAACCAAAATGGCAAAAATAAATATACCTAAGACATCAAGTTCCGCATTTCACAACTCACTTTTACTATTGTTAGTAATTTTAGGCAATTTCATATTATATCGATACATCAAAAATATCGAAAAGGATACCAAAATCCTCCACACTTACATTTTAGAGCTGAATGAAAAAATAAAACAACCTCGTGGTGTTCAGAATTCAGTACAAGACGTTGATTCTCTGAAGAAATCTCCAAATGTGGTTCATTCGAATGGAGATGCAGAGAATGATGAAGATTCTGAGTCGATTGGGTCACAGGATATCACGAATCTTCTCAAAAAAGTAATGTTCCCAGAAGAAGATGATGAATTAATGAACGTTTTGCATTGTGTCGGTGTACAAGATATATCGTTTGATGAGTGTGATGATAAAATTGTGATTGCCGATGTATTTGATGAAGTCGATAACGAACCAACGAAATCGACAGAATGTGTTACAGAATATGAAGATAAAGATGTTCAAGATGAAAGCGAACTGGAACAGAATCTTAACACGAATTCAGAAGAACAAATTGTTCCGTTGTTGTCACTAGGAAGTGAAGTACTGCATGGTGGTACTAAATGTGAAACACCTATTGATGTTGACACCTCTTCGGATGAAATCTTTTTAAAAACATCAACATCAAATGATAAAAAGAAATATACATCATTAACGAACGAAGAGTTGAAAAAGCTTCTGAAGGAAAAGGGTTTATCAACAAAGGGTGTAAAGTCTGAGTTAGTAATGCGAATTATGGATAACGAATGATTTTTATATTTATAAATATAAACAATGAGTTCTTGCTCAAAGTGCAATCGTAAACCAACTGTTGATGAATCCCACGCACCTAAGAAGAGTTGCTTGTCTCGAATGCAAGACGGGCGTGCATTCACAGATTACAGACCTAGATGTACGATACAATATCAATTTAGAGATGAAAACAAATTTTCATCAAGTTATGATACACGCATGTTTTTGACTCATAATGCGGATGAATTGATGAAAGCTAATCTTGAACGGTCTGAAAAATTGAATGTGTGTGAAGAATGTTTTTCCAAAAACGAGACTGGAACCATGCTTCCAGAGAAAAATTTTGTGAAATGTAATTCCAGAACATGTGATTTCCAGAACAATGTGAACATGTATGGACTTGGTACTGGTCGAGTATACAACAATTAAAAATGTTTGTATACTAAAATGAAGCACACTTTTGAAAACATATATTGTAGTGGCAATATTGAATTTGTAAACGAATTTGATGTGGTTGTGACATTGAAAATTAATAAAGATGTTTCTCGAGGACCAATAAGATACATTGCACCAGCACCAGCGAAATACAACAGTTCTTTTACTGGTTCTGGTTTACCTTATGCATCAAAAGAGCAAGCGTATGATTTAACACCCAATATTGGTGTTTTGAACGGTGGGGATCCGACAAAAGAGAGAATTTTTTATA
>Ga0181565_10004571_pt1 | contig 10584 bp, 10 predicted proteins | sample 101ome_16_FD_129661 | JGI IMG/M metagenome (GOLD analysis project Ga0181565, IMG submission 129661) | Coastal salt marsh microbial communities from the Groves Creek Marsh, Skidaway Island, Georgia - 101401AT metaG (megahit assembly) | ecosystem: Environmental > Aquatic > Marine > Intertidal...
GACGATCAAAGAAGGTTGGACGAATATATTCAAAATCATCTAGTCCCACCTAGTATAAAGTAAAATTGAAAAAGAGAGACAACAATATATGAACATAAATGAATTAGATAAAAAATATGTCCTGCCAACATATGCAAGACAAGATGTAGAGTTTGTAAAAGCGAAAAATGCAACACTTGAAGATAGTTCAGGAAAAAAATATATAGATTTTACTTCTGGAATTGGTGTCGTAAGTGTTGGTCATGCAAATGAAAGGGTTAACAGTGCTATTAGTGAGCAGATTGCTAAAATTACTCATATTTCAAACTTGTATCATATAGCTCCTCAAGCTAAAGCTGCTCAAAAGATTGTTGAAGCAAGTGGATATGATATGCAATGTTTTTTTGGAAATAGTGGTGCTGAAGCTAATGAAGGAGCTATCAAAATCGCAAGAAAGTTTGGTGAAAAAGATGGTGAAATTAAAAAATATAAAATTATTACTCTAAACCACTCTTTCCATGGAAGAACGATAACTACAGTAAAAGCAACTGGTCAAGAATCAATGCATAACTATTTTGGGCCTTTTCCAGATGGCTTTGTTTATGCTGAGGATATAACGCAGATTGAATCAATGATAGATGATCATACATGTGCAGTGATGATCGAGTTAGTACAAGGAGAGGGTGGGGTACAGCCACTAGAGAAAGAATCTGTTCAAAAACTTGAGAAGCTTTTAAAAGAAAAAGGAATTTTACTTATTGTTGATGAAGTTCAAACGGGTGCTTTTCGAACTGGAGAATTTTTAGCATCACAAGTGTATGAGATCTCTCCAGATATTATCTCTCTTGCAAAAGGTATCGGTGGTGGAGTTCCAATAGGTGTTGTAATGACATCACTTAAAGGTGTTTTAAGCCCAGGTGATCATGGATCTACTTTTGGTGGAAATTATTTAAGTACGAGTGCGACCTGTGAAGTAATGGATATTTTAAGTGAACTAAAAACTAGTGGTGCACTAGAGAAGAATATAAAATATTTCAATGATGCAGTCATTAAATTTTTTGAGAAGTATCCTGATCTTTTTACGCAAAAAGTTGGAATTGGTATGATGTGCGGTTTACGTGTAAAAGATGCTGAAACACTTACTAAAATTATGCAAATGGCCAAAGAAAATGGTGTCATGGTTTTAAAAGCTGGTAGAAATACATTAAGACTCCTACCACCATTAACAATAACAAGAGAGGAAATTGATGAAGGTTTTAAATCACTCGATATCGCTGCTGCTTCTTTGTAGTTTTTCTTCACTTGCACAAGAAAATCAACAGCAAACCTTAGATTCATATATCTCTTCAGAAAAAAAAGAGATGTTTGATTTTGATTATCAAAAAAATGTTCAAAACGCTTTGATGGAAGAAGATTCCTGGATTAATCCAATTAATTTAAACTATAGTTATTCTAAAAGTGATCCATACGAAGAGGTTCAGGTAAATGAAAATGCTTCGATTAAAATTGATCAGCCAATCTTTAGAGGTGGTGGGATTTTTTATAGTATAAAGCATGCAAGGGCCTTAAAAAAGTATGCAGACTATAGCGTTGACATAGCAAAAAGAAAAATGGCAAAAGATGCTGTTGCACTCTTGATGCAGATTCGTCAAACTTCACTTAAAATCCAAAAGCAAAATCTTCAAATAGAAAATGCAAAAATAAATTTAGAATTAAAAAAAGAGCAGTATTTAAGTGGACAACTCGATTCAGGTTTTTTAGATAACGCAATTATTGAAAGAAATCTTGCTATTCAAGCTTTGTATGATATTGAGACCTCTAAAGAGAATCTAATTTCAAATTTTGAAACTCTTAGTGATTTAGATTACTCAAAAGCTACGATACCACATTTTGATTTAGTTGAAGAAGAAAGTTTTTTGCAAAACAATATGAGTACAAAATCACTTGAAGCAGCTGCCTTAAGAGATAAAGAAAATCGTGGGATTATTCGAGCAAAATACCTTCCTATGCTTAGTCTTACAGGTGGATACAATTGGAGTAAATCTGATGCAAAATTTAATTTTGGTAGTCAAGAGAAAAATTATTATGATTATGGTTTTAAGGTAAATATTCCCCTTCATATTAATACATTTAGAGATATTGAAGCTGCAAGTATTGAGTATCTAAAATCTGAAATAGCTTTGCAAGATAAACAAAAAGAGATGCAAGCATTATTTGATAAAGTGAAGCAAAACCTAAAAAATTATGAAAAAAAACAGGCTCTAAGTGTTGAAAATGTAGATATATATTCAAAACTACTTGCTGATGCTAAAGAGTTATACCGTGCAGGGTATAAAACACAATATGATCTTGATTTGCTTGAAAACTCTTTAGAGATGTCTGAAATTGATTCTAAGATATATGAGATTGATAAGCAACTAGAATTGTTAAATCTTTATGAACTCTATACAGAGTAAAAACTATAAGTTTTGTAAGGAAAAATTGTTTTGTCAGATTTATATACAAGTTTTAGTGAGTACATGCAAGAATGGCTTTATGGAGATGATGGGTATTATGCTACGTATAAAAATATAGGAAAAAGTGGTGATTTTTATACAGCAGTAAGTACAAGTAAGTTTTTTGGTGGAACAATTGCAAAACACATAGTATCTTTGGTTGATGATGGCTTTTTAGAAAATGATGCTGTAATATGTGAAATCGGTGCACATCATGGATATTTTTTAGCTGATATAATCGAATTCATTTATACATTACGTCCAGAGTTACTGCAAACATTTCAGTTTGTCATTATTGAGAGGTTTGATGATCTTCAAAAACATCAACGTGAGTATTTTAAAGAATCTTTTGGAGATGTAGTCCAATTAACTCAGCATAAATCTTTAAAAGATCTTCAATGTGAAAACGCTTTTTTTATTGCCAATGAAATCTTTGATGCATTTCCATGTGAACTTTATTTTAAAGGACATGTTGCTAGAGTTGAAGGACATGATGTCAAGTTTGATGTGGAAAATGATTGGGTGAAATTTAAAGCACAAAAGTATCATAAAGATCGCGGTGAAATCGCTTTAGGGTATGAAGAGTTTGCAAATGAGATGGCTCTAAGTGCAAAGAAATTTGAGTTTATGAGCTTTGATTATGGTGAAATGCAAGCCCGACCGGATTTTTCTTTACGAGTGTATGCTCAACATAAAGTACTTCCGTTTTTTTTAGAAGAGAGCCATGAAGATTTTATACTGCGTGAAGATCTTTTTGCTAAGTCTGATATTACCTATGATGTGACTTTTGAACATGTCAAAGATGCTTTTGAAGATGCAGGGGTCACTTTTTTAGAGCTGAAAGCTCAAATGGTTGCACTTGTTGATATGGGAATTTTAGAACTTTTAGAAATACTCAAAGAAAAAGCGGATGAGCAAATTTACAAGCAAGAGCTTGAAAAAGTAAAAATTTTGATAATGCCAGATTTTTTAGGTGAAAGATTCAAAATGATACGTTTTAGGAATCAATAGTTCCAAAGTTTAAGACTAGACATTATCATTAGTCTATAGAAAATGTTTCTTGGTAATTTGCTTACATTTATAAAATAATCTCTCTCAATTACACATGTAACAAGTTTAAAAATTTATGATTGAAAAAGTTAGTTTTTTGTTTATTGTTAGATAAACAACTATTTATTTTTTGATAAAACTACAATTTAAAAAAAATCGAGAATTATATCCAAAGAATATGAGCAAAAAATGAGGAAATTATGAGGAAATTATATTTTTCAGTATACTCCCCCCTAAAATAGGTATGTTGAGGAGTATATATTATAAGAAAAAGTATGTAAAATTCAGTAATTTTACACTTGTTTTTGTTCTGTGCAACAAAAATGCAACACTAAAACTGTATGATTTAGTTAATAAATCGAATACTATAAAATTTTTAAAGGATTGTTTTCAGTGAAGAAACATTCTAATATTGTCGAAAAAATTGATGAATACTTATCAAACAAAAAAGTTCAAGAGATAGAAGGTTCAGATGTAGATCTAGACGCTATATTGGCAGAGCTTTCTATTTACCACGCAGAACTTGAATCACAAAACCAAGAACTTCGTGAACAGTTTGAAATTAATGCAACTTTAAATAAGTTAAACCATAGTTTGTATGAGAATGCTCCTAACCCTTACCTTTTACTTGATCAAAAATTTAAAGTTGTGAAGAGTAACAAAAAAGCTATAGAGTTATTTAGAGATATAGATTCAGACACAAGTGTGTTTAACCTTGTCCCTACAAAATCTAAACGTGATTTTATGTCATGGTTCTCAAAAGTTCCTCAAACTCAATCTATAGATATTGTTATGAAGACATTTGATGGGGAAAAGTGGCAAAGATTATCTGTTGAGTATTTTGAAGATTTATTTATGATTACTTGTATCGACATAGATGCAGATATTAAAAGAAAGAGGGAGTTACAAGATGCTAAAGCAAAAGCAGAGCAAGCTGAACATCAAGTAGCCTTACTCAATAAAAGTCTTGAAAAAAAAGTTAAAGATCAAGTTGAACAGATCAAAGAGCAAGAAGCACTTATTATGTCACAGCAACATCTCTCTCAGATGGGAGAAATGATCTCAATGATTGCCCATCAATGGAGACAACCTTTATCTGTGATAGCCTCAGTTGTATCAGTGATCAACATTGAAAATGAACTAGCAGATGTAACAAACAAAAAACTCTCTGAAAGATTAACTACAGTTGCTGACACTACAAGGATGCTCTCTTCGATTATAGATGATTTTAGAGATTTCTACGCAAGTTCAAGTAATTTACAAATGTGTGATATTCATGTAGTGATAGATAAAGCTGTTGCCATAGTAAAACATATGTACAAAGAGAGATACAAGATAGAGATCATTCACCAACATACAAATAAAAAATGTTTTTGTGAAATTATCGAGAGTCAGATGATGCAAGTTATTATGAATCTACTTTCAAATGCAAAAGATGCTTGTATCGATACTGATACTACAGATCCAAAAATAACCATCATAACTGAATGTACAGAGGAGTATGTAACTATAACTCTAAAAGATAATGGTGGTGGTATTGCCAAAGATAGTTTAAGTAAAATATTTGATCCTTATTTTTCCACAAAAGGACTCAATGGAACTGGTATTGGGCTTTATATGGTACATTCAACAATTACGAAAAACCATTCAGGGAGCATAACAGCCTCTAACAATGAAGATGGTGCAGAATTTGTGATTGAACTACCAAAAAGAAGAAACAATTCAAATCAAATCCTAAACAAAGATCTTTCATAATGGGATTAAAAGCCATAAAACTTCTTTATGTCGAAGATGATTTAGAGGTTGCAGAGGCTTTACAATCAACTTTACGGTTACTTGTTCATACATTGTATATTGCACACAATGGTCAAGAAAAAATATCTTGATGGGCAGATAGTAAAGCGTAAAGAAAAAAGTAGCTTTACTATACAAGAAATAAAAGGGATCAATACTAAAGCACTAACAGTGAATTTTGAAGATGAAGCAGTTATACAAAATATTTTGCAAACATTTATGAAAACTTTTAGTGATGTGCAAGCTAAATTTTCAGATACATTAACAATTGAAACTTTACGAAAGAATATCCATTCACTCAAAGGTTCTAGTGGTAATCTTTGTATGGAAGAGTTATTTGAATGTTCACGCTTAATTCATGATAATAATGATGATACATTTTTGATGCAGCATTTAGATGAGTTACAAACTCAACTTGAGCGAGTTCTTCAGAATATTAAAAACTATCTACCAAAACAGGAAGAATTTTTTAACTCTATCGATAAAGATGAGGCTTTGAATTTACTCAAAGAGTTATCAAAAATACTTGAGACTGGAAGCTTTATATCTGTAGAAGATAAGAAGAACTTTGCTAGTGCTTTAGTTACATTGTCTGATCAAGAACATGCTCGAGCTGTTTTAGAACTTATTGGAACATACAAATTTGATGAGGCAAAAAAACAAGTTGAGACTTTACTTGAAGAATAGATATTCAATAAAAGATCACTCCAATAATACTCTATAAGCTATATTTGGTGAAAATGCAACACTATTGCAACACTTATAAGTTATAATTTTTTCTAATCTGATGTAGAGGAATTTAAATTGATAACTATGAGTAATTTTATTATTTCATTTGTAGTTTTTACAGTGTTTTATTTTTCATTTTTTTCATTTTTACTTGTGCTAACAATCTCTCTAATAGGATTATTCTTGTTGTTTATCCACAATGTATATCAATACAACAAGAATACTCAAGATGATGTACTTTCTAGATGAGGTAAATCTGTCTAAATACATTGTAGTGTTGATGATTATGTATATAAAATTGGGAGTTAGATATGAATGGGTTTATTAAAGAATTAAGTATTGCAACTAAGATTCAAATACCAATTTTCATAATTTTATCAATCATATTTATTGGTATGATTTTTTGGCTCGAAGGCAATAACCGAAAAAACTCAATTGAACTTGTAACAGATAAAGGGATTAGTATCGCTGAAGGAACAATTGATGGTTTGAATATGATGATGTTAACAGGAAGTATTTCAAATCCTCAAAATAGAGAATTGTTTTATGAGAAAACAGCTTCAATCGATAAAGTGAATAATTTTTATGCTTTTAGAACTGCAGATATAAATAAAGACTATGAGAGTTCACTTGATAGTGAAAAGCTAAAAGATCATTTAGATAAAAAAAGTGTAGATACAAAAACGATCATTACAGATATAAATGAGTATGAAAAAAAGACTTTGAGAGTAACGTATCCTTTTATCGCTACATCTAATTTTAAAGGAACTAATTGTTTAAGTTGTCATAATGTACCTGAAGGAACAGTTTTAGGTGGAGCAACTATAGAGATTGACATATCAGATGAGCTTGAAAATATTAAACAGCAATCACTCATAATGTGGAGTGGCATGATAGTAGTGTTCATTGTAATTCAGTTGACAGTGTATTATGGGATGAAATTTATTGTCGGTTCTAGAGTTAAATACATCATAAGTGAGTTAGTAGAAATGAAATCCGATTTTTCTAAACGTATAAAAATATCATGGAAAGATGAAATTGGAGATATTTCACAATATATTAACGAGCTTTTAGAAAATTCATCAAGATTTATTCATGATACAAAAAAAGCAGTCCAAACAAACCAGTCAATTGCTGGTCGAATTAATCAAATGACAGTTCAAGAAAAAGCTGAAATAGACAAAGGTTGTAACCTTTTAATTCAAATGATGAAAAACACAAAAGAGATTGATGAGGCTATGAAAGAATCTAATGAAGTTAACAACGAATCAGTCAAGAGAATTGATCATGCTGATGAATCTTTACAAAACGCACAAGAATACATCATGGTAATGGTAAAAGAGATAGAAAAAAATGTTCAAAAGGGACAAGAAGTTGTGGAAGATATTGTCCAACTTGATTCTCAAATTAAAGATGTTAAAACAATCCTTGATGTTATCTCAGATATTGCTGATCAAACAAATTTACTAGCTTTAAATGCAGCGATCGAAGCAGCACGTGCAGGTGAACATGGTCGTGGCTTTGCTGTTGTAGCTGATGAAGTTAGAAAACTTGCTGAGAGAACTCAAAAAAGTTTAAATGAAAGTGATGCTACTTTTCAAATTCTTACACAATATGTTGCCCAATCAGTAACAAGTATACAAGGACAATCCAGTTCATTAAACAATCTTAATAATAACAGTGCCTTAGTAAAATCAGTTATAAATGAAGCTGTAACAAAACTTCATATGACAAAAGATTCAATACACTACCTATTGGAGAGAAGTTCTAATATTAGTAATGATATCCGAAGTATTCATGAAAAAACAAGTGATGTGCAATGTGTTACAGAAGGGACTTCACACACTATTGAAGAGCTTGTAGAATTGGCAAATAGCTTGCATAATGATGCAAAAATTTTAAGCGATAAAATAGAAGCTTTTAATGTTTAAAAATGCAACACTATTGCAACATTAATCAGATACTATTTTATTGGATTTATTTACAGAGGTAGAGAATGAAAAATACTGAATCAATGACAAGTAAACTCAAAGAGTGTGCTTGCAATTTATCTGTCCTATATGTAGAGGATGATGAGTTAGTAAGAGAATCTTTTCAAGGAATACTTAAAAATTTTTTTAAAGATGTTAAAGTTTGTACAAATGGTAAAGATGCTCTTCTAGAACTCATGGATTACCATATGTATGATTTAATTATCAGTGATATTGAGATGCCTCAATTAGATGGTTTAAAAATGGCAGAACTTATAAAAGAGAAAAATCCTAAACAAGTGATAGTGATGATGACTGCTCACTCTGATAAAGAATATCTTCTACAATCTTACAAAATAGGTATAGAAGGCTACATCACAAAACCATTTGACTCTGAAGAGGACATTAAAACTTTACTAAGAATATGTCGGAAAATAGAAAAAGAAGAATCGTCTAAAGTAATGGAATGGGACAAAGCTTTTTCAAAATTATAGAGTGAGTGTATTTGATGATAACATTCGAACTCAAGAGCTTTTAAAAAATATATGGAATCTTTTTAATATCCATCATCATTATTTCTGGTGGACTTGATAAAATACAAAAGGCTAAATCACTAGGCATTATACTTTTTACAGTACAATCATTGAGACCGTTGAGAGTTTTGTGTCAGTAAACGATAGATTATAAAATTGTAACATAATCTTTTTATCATTACCACTTATAATTATGCTATACTGATATAATTTCAAATACTCGATCTGTATTTGACTTCGTTTTTATAATCCTTTAGAAACTTTAATAACTATACATTAAGCTTAGATCTACTTAAATTAACATTCACAGATTTTTGTTAGGCTTTTTCACGATGCACTGTTTCCATAACTGATGTACTCACACCGAGGAAGCTCCTATCGAAAGAGATATAAATACAATAAAGCAGAACTTATTTAAGGTAGTTGAAGAAAATAAAAATCTGAAGAATATAACAACGGTTTATAATCATGCAACTAGTTATAGATTGGATTTATATATAGATACTGAAATGATTGGATTTACAGACTATAAGATAAAAGACGAACTATTAAAAAAGATTTATATAACTCAAATATCCATAATTACATATTATCAAAGAAGTGGTTTAGGGACATATTTAATAGACTGTTTAAAAAAAGAGTTCAATACTATAACATTGCTATCAGTTAACAAGGGCTTAAATACATTTTATGAAAAGAATAATTTCGAAGAAGATTTGTCTAAAATAAAACAAAAGAATACTACAAATTATGTGTGGACCAAATAGTGTTTTGGGAGCAGAAACTCTATAAAAGAGTTTAAGTGTTAAGAGTGTGTTTTATAGAGCCTTGTTCATAGCTTATTTTATGTAAAAGTTTTTGAGCATTGTTTATTGATAACCCTGACTTTGAGCAAGAAATGTTAAATGGTTCATTATTCTTTAAAAGTCTTATCAAGACATCTAATTTAAATGCTTCATTAATGCTTTTTTTATCTATTGACAAATTGTCTCCTTGTATAAATTTTTGGTTGCGGAAGTTGGATTTGAACCAACGACCTTTGGGTTATGAGCCCAACGAGCTACCGAACTGCTCTATTCCGCGATAAGATTTGTATATGTTATTTGGAGATATTGAGATTTGGACAGAGAAATCTCTGTCCGTTGACGCTCTTAAAGAGCAGTAACGTTTTCAGCCTGTGGACCTTTTTCACCCTGACCGATTTCAAAAGTAACTTTTTGACCGTCATTAAGAGAAACACGATTATAACCGTTACTATTTATTTGACGATAGTGTACAAATACATCTTTACCGCCGTTTTCTTGTTCGATAAAACCGAAACCTTTGTCGCTGTTGAACCATTTTACTGTTCCGTTTTGAGTTGCCATAGCAATTCCTTTGGTTGTTAATACATATCAATATCGATATGCTCAAAATTAAAAAGTGGAGTGTTGTTCTATTGGGAGGTTAATACTGTAAACTGTGAGTAAGCAATAAAAATCTTGCATTAGATGAAACTCTAAATCATCATTCGATAGACGAAGTGTAGCTGAATAAATATGCAATAGCAAGTTTATCAATAAAACTTGCTAAAATTGACTTGCTTAAATCATAGATTTAGGGATTCATCCAATCTACCCTCAAATAATATTGCTAACTGTGAAATTGTTAAAGAGCAGTTCCAAATAGGCATAGTCCATTTTTTAGAGGCGTTCTGTATTCCCATATATAAAAGCTTGAGCAAACTGTTCTCATTTGGAAAAGCACCCTTAGTTTTAGTAAGTTTTCTAAACTGTCTGTGAACTGATTCAATAATATTAGTGGTTAGTGTCTAAAACTGTGAGTTCTGGAGCATGTTCAAAAATTCAATTTTTTTTGCATGCTGTACCTTAATAGAGTGGCAATAGAATATTGAAAGCAGCTATTTTTCTAAATTACGTTATCTCATCTACTTTTTAACGACAAACCAAACAATTCTATGTAATTAAGAGACTTGTCTTTGCACCATTATATGATTTTTACTTAGGTTTTATTTTAAGAGTGGGAGCTTGTTGA
>Ga0181565_10004573_pt1 | contig 10583 bp, 8 predicted proteins | sample 101ome_16_FD_129661 | JGI IMG/M metagenome (GOLD analysis project Ga0181565, IMG submission 129661) | Coastal salt marsh microbial communities from the Groves Creek Marsh, Skidaway Island, Georgia - 101401AT metaG (megahit assembly) | ecosystem: Environmental > Aquatic > Marine > Intertidal zone...
CAAGGTGAGGCGGCCACACCTGAGGATGTCATCCTTTTCTGCAGAGACCACATGGCGCATTACAAGGTGCCCAGAACGGTAATCTTCGGTGATTTACCGAAGACGTCCACGGGGAAGATTCAGAAGTTTGTATTACGAGAGACCGCAAAAGCGCTGGGCTCGAATCGTTAGGCCGCTTTGATTCGGTCACCGACTCGCAAGGTACCGCCAGTAAGAATTTCGCAGCGTAGGCCGCCCCGATGCGTTAAGTGCTTGACGAGCGAGGGCACGGCAAGAAGGTCTTGAAGATAGGCGCAAGGTTCGCATAACTCCACGCCGCGCAGCGTAGCCTCGCCGACAGAAAAAGACCGGCCCACAAGATCATTCAAGCGTACCGATCTTGTCACCAGATTACGCCGGAACATCCGAGGCGCAAGATCGAGACCCAGCACGCTATTAAAACTCTCGATCGCTTCTAACTCGATCAACGTGACCTGCGTCTCAGCGTCTGCGCCCTGCGCAAAATAACGATCCCCCTTTAAACCCGCGCCTGCAGTGGCTATCACTTCGTCGATCTCATGAGCCTCTACACCGACCTCTGAGGCGATGCAGATCGCCACAATCTGTTCGTCATTCTGTTCGTCATTCTCAACCTTCACGGCATCACACTCCTCACAGGGGAATGTTGCCGTGCTTTCGCCACGGGTTCTCAAGGTGCTTATTTCTGAGCATTTGAAGCGATCGGCAGATTCGCCGACGCGTCTCGCTCGGGAGAATGACATCGTCAATAAACCCGCGGTGACCCGCGATAAATGGATTTGCGAACTTTTGCCGATACTCTTCGGTTCGCTCCGCAATCCTTGCCTCATCACCGATGTCCTCGCGGAAGATGATTTCGACCGCGCCTTTTGGGCCCATCACGGCAATCTCTGCCGAGGGCCACGCCAGATTAACGTCTCCGCGCAGATGCTTCGAGGCCATCACATCATAGGCCCCGCCGTAGGCCTTGCGCGTGATGACCGTGACCTTAGGCACGGTGCATTCGGCATACGCATACAGCAGCTTAGCGCCGTGACGGATGATGCCCCCGTATTCTTGTGCTGTTCCGGGCAGAAAGCCGGGAACATCTACGAAGGTCACGATCGGAATCGAGAACGCGTCGCAGAATCGTACAAACCGCGCGGCCTTTGTAGATGACTGGATATCGAGACAACCCGCGAGCACCATCGGCTGGTTCGCCACAACACCCACCGTACGCCCCGCCATCCGACCCAAACCGGTGAGGATATTTCCGGCATAGTCCGGTTTAAGTTCGAAAAAATCTCCATCGTCGAGAACTTTTTCGATGAGCTCGTGCATATCGTACGGCTTGTTCGGATTTGCAGGGACCAGCGTATCGAGCGATGGCTCGAGCCGGTCAGCAGGATCGATCTGTTCACGCTCGGGCAGATCATCAACGTTGCTAAGCGGCAGGTAATCAAAAAAGTCACGTACCGCGAGAAGCGCGTCGATGTCGTTATCGAACGCCCCGTCAGCCACTCCGGACTTGGCCGTATGCGTGGAGGCGCCACCCAGCTCCTCGTGCGAGACCACTTCGTGCGTCACGGTCTTCACGACCTCCGGACCGGTCACATACATATAGGCCGTATCCCGAACCATAAAAATAAAGTCGGTCATCGCCGTGAGTAGACCGCGCCACCGGCGCAGGGACCCATGATCATCGATATCTGCGGGATCACCCCCGAGGCAAGAACATTGCGCTGAAAGACTTCCGCATAGCCGGCGAGAGAATCAACGCCCTCTTGTATGCGAGCGCCGCCGGAGTCATTTAACCCGATGACAGGAGCCCCGACGCGCATCGCATGATCCATGACCTTGCAGATTTTCTGCGCGTGCGCTTCCGAAAGAGATCCCCCGAGCACGGTGAAATCCTGACTGAACACAAAGACCGTACGGCCATTGATCGTACCGTGGCCGGTAACAACGCCATCTCCGGGGATGGTCTTGCCGCCCATATCAAAATCACTGCAGCGATGCTCAACAAAGACATCCCATTCTTCAAAGCTGTCTTTATCAAGCAGCACATCAAGCCGCTCCCGAGCCGTCAACTTGCCCTTGGCGTGCTGCGCCTCAATACGCTTTTCTCCTCCACCCAACCGTGCTGCCTGGCGGCGGCGCTCCAACTCTTCGATGATCTCGCGCATCCGGATAGAACTCCTGCTTTAGTCTCTGATCACGGCGAGCACATCCCGAGCAGCCTGCATGATCGGTGTGCCGGGGCCAAAAAATGCCGCAACCCCGAGCGCGGACAGCATCTCGCTGTCGGCTTTTGGCACTACGCCTCCGAGCACTACGCGTATATTCGAGGCCTTACGATCCTTCAGCATCTGAAGCACCTGGGGGACCAGCGTCGCGTGCCCTGCAGCCTGCGAGGAAATCCCAACGACGTGTACGTCATTGTCAATCGCCTGTTGGACCACCTCTTCCGGCGTCTGAAACAAGGGTCCAATATCCACATCAAAGCCGAGGTCGGCAAAACCCGTTGCAATAATCCGGGCACCCCGATCGTGACCATCTTGACCCAACTTGGCCACCAGAATACGCGGACGTCGACCTGCGCTCGTGGCAAAGGCATCGACCTCACTTCTCAGAGCATTGAACTCTGCATCCTGCTGATAAGCATCGCCGTACACGCCGGAAATCGTCCTCACTTGGGCCTGATGCCGACCAAAGACCCCCTCAAGCACGGAAGAAATTTCACCTACCGTCGCGCGAGCGCGGGCAGCGTCGACGGCGTACTGTAGCAGGTTCGATCCGGGGGTCTTTGCGGCTTCTTCTAATGCCGCGAGGCGGGCGTCACAATCCGCTTGATCTCGTCCTTCTTTAACACGCGTAAGCCGGGCGATCTGACTGGAACGAACTTCAGAATTATCAATACTGAGAATATCGACCTCGGTCTCACTCGCGGCTTGATACCGGTTGACTCCGACAACGACCTCCTCCCCTTTGTCAATACGCGCCTGCTTACGAGCTGCAGACTCTTCGATACGAAGCTTCGGGATGCCGCTGATAACAGCTTGGGTCATACCTCCCATTTCTTCGATCTCGTCGATAATCTTTCGAGCGTGCCTTACGAGACTCGCCGTAAGGCTCTCCACGTAATAGGAGCCTCCCAGCGGGTCGACCACGTGTTGAAGCCCGGCCTCCTCGCGGAGGATAAGCTGGGTATTGCGAGCGATATGAGCCGAAAAGTCCGAAGGCAGCGCCAGGGCCTCATCAAAACTGTTTGTGTGCAGCGACTGGGTGCCGCCCAAGACTGCCGCGAGGGCTTCGATCGTGGTGCGCACCACGTTGTTATACGGGTCCTCGCTGGTCAGGCTAACCCCCGAGGTTTGGCAGTGCGTTCGCAACATTAACGACCGCGGATCCTTCGGTGAGAATTTCTCTTCAATCAGCTGCGCCCAGAGCAATCGGGCCGCACGAAGTTTTGCGACTTCCATGAAAAAATTCATGCCGATCCCAAAAAAGAAGGACAGACGAGGCGCAAACGAGTCGATAGCCAAGCCGCTTGCTACCGCAGTGCGTGCATATTCCACGCCGTCCGCCAAGGTATACGCAAGCTCTTGAACAGCGGTCGCACCCGCCTCCTGGATGTGGTACCCGGAGATGGAAATAGGATTGAATCGTGGCATGTGCTGCGCTGTGTAGGCAATGATGTCCGACACAATACGCATAGATGCCTGGGGAGGATAAATGTAGGTATTGCGCACCATGAACTCTTTCAGAACATCATTCTGGAGCGTCCCGGAAAGTTCAGCGGGATCCACCCCTTGCTCTTCGCCAGCCACAATGAACATAGCAAGAACCGGAATCACCGCGCCGTTCATCGTCATGGATACCGACATCTTGTCGAGCGGGATGCCGTCGAACAGTATGCGCATGTCCTCAACCGAATCAATGGCTACCCCCGCCATGCCGACATCGCCCATCACGCGCGGATGGTCGGAGTCGTAACCCCTGTGGGTCGCGAGATCAAAAGCCACGGAGAGGCCGCTCTGGCCTGCCGCAAGATTACGTTTATAGAAGGCGTTGGATGCCTCCGCCGTAGAGAAACCGGAATACTGACGGATGGTCCAGGCCCGACCCGCGTACATGGTGGCTTTTGGTCCACGGACATAGGGCGCAATACCCGGCAGTCCGGTGTGGTGCTCCAGCGCCTCAAGATCCTCAGCGGTATACAACGGCTTGATGGTGATGCCTTCTGGCGTGGACCATGACAGCGTCTCGGGGTCTGCGCCTTTCAGCTCATCCTGAGCGCGTCGTTGCCACTCACTGAGATCGGTTTTTTTCGGTGAGCTAGTCATAATTATTGTGAAGCTTGCGGGTATCCAATACCCGCTAGAGATTCTGTAATTTCATCAAGAATCGCAGGGTCATCAATCGTTGCGGGCATCTTCCAAGTCTGGCCATCGGCGATCGCCCGCATGGTGCCTCGCAACACTTTTCCTGAGCGGGTCTTGGGCAGACGCTTAACGACCACCGCCTGCTTGAAGGCCGCTACCGGGCCGATGCGTTCGCGCACGAGCGCGACGACTTCGGCACAGACATCCTCGTGGGCGCGATCCGATCCGGCGCTGAGCACCAGAAAGCCCAACGGAACCTGCCCCTTCAGTGCATCAGCCACCCCGGTCACGGCGCATTCCGCCACGTCAGGATGATCCGCTAACACCTCTTCCATCGCGCCCGTTGAAAGCCGATGCCCAGCCACATTAATAATGTCATCGGTGCGGGACATCACATAGACGTATCCGTCGGCATCAATAATTCCGGCGTCGGAGGTGTTGTAGTAGCCCGGGAAATCGGAGAGATAGGCGTCAATAAACCTCTGGTGCGCATTCCACAGCGTTGGGAAAGCCCCGGGCGGCAGCGGTAGCTTGACGGCCAGGGTTCCAATCTGACCACGCTCTGCCTCCACCCCGTTTTCATTCAGAACGCGAAGGTCCCAGCCGGGCGCTGCGAATGATGGCGAGCCATCGCGAATCGGCAGGCGCTCAATACCCACGCAGTTTGCCGCGATAGACCATCCTGTCTCGGTTTGCCACCAATGGTCGATAACCGGCACCCCGAGCTTTTCCTCCGCCCAATGCAGCGTGTCCGGATCTGTACGTTCGCCAGCAAGGAAAAGCGTCTTCAGCGAGCTCAAATCGTAACGACCGATATGCTCTCCGCGGGGGTCTTCCTTTTTGATGGCACGAAAGGCGGTGGGCGCCGTGAACAGCACGCTCACGCCATGCTCGCTGATGACGCGCCAAAACGCTCCCGGATCCGGAGTGCCCACCGGTTTGCCCTCGTACAGCACCGTCGCATTTCCCGCCAGCAGGGGTGCGTACACAATGTAGGAGTGTCCCACTACCCATCCGACATCCGACGCGGCCCAGAAGGTTTCCCCGGGATCCACGCCATAAATATTCTTCATGCTCCACTTCAAAGCAACCGCATGACCACCGTTATCCCGCACCACCCCTTTGGGCTGGCCCGTCGTGCCGGAGGTATAAAGAATGTAGAGGGGGTCGGTGGCCTTGACGGGCACGCAGTCGTGCCGGGTAGCGGAGGCTCTGGCGTCCGCCCAATCAACATCGCGATCGGCCTCCATAGGGGCCTGAGCCTGATCGCGCTGCAAAATGATGCAGCGCTCAGGTTTATGCTGTGCGAGGCGAATGGCCTCGTCGAGCAGAGGCTTGTATTCGACCACCCTGCCCGGCTCGATACCGCACGACGCGCTGACAATCACGCGCGGAGTCGCGTCATCAATTCTTACCGCGAGTTCATTCGCTGCAAATCCTCCGAAAACAACAGAATGCACCGCCCCGAGGCGAGCGCAAGCCAACATCGCGATGGCGGCCTCCGGCACCATGGGCATATACACGATGACACGGTCACCTTTTTTAACGCCGTGCTCGGCAAGCACGCCGGCGAATAGAGCGACCTCATCCCTCAGCGATCGGAAGGTAAATCTCTGTTTGGCGCCAGTGACCGCGGAATCATAAATAAGTGCGACCTGATCCCCTCGCCCCGCCTCCACGTGCACATCCAGCGCGTTACGACAGGTATTGAGCTCTCCACCGACAAACCATCGATAGTCAGGCGGATTGGAACTGTCGAGGACCTGCTCCCACGGCTTGTCCCATTGCACGGCCGCCGCAGCCTCTGCCCAAAACGCCTCCCGATCGTTAAGTGAGCGCCGGTAAATATCTCGATAGCGCCCATCTTGTGGCTCAGCCATGTTTCACTCCGTTCTTATTTTTGAAGCGGTCCATTGCGCTCCAGGCGCGTTTGCGCCGAGTTCGATTTCACCAGAAGCGCTCTGATAAAATTTATCGCGTTCCCGTCGGCCATTAACCGCGTGGACGGCCAGGATCCGCTCCAAACACCGTATCAGCGCATTGTAGCGGGTTGTAAATCTTTCCCAAAGGAATCCTCATGAGTTACCAATACATTCTTAGCGAGACCCGCGAAAACGTCGGTTTGATCACCCTGAACCGTCCTGAGGCGCTGAATGCGCTTTCGGATGACCTGATGGATGAGCTCGGCCACGCCCTGGGTAACTTTGAAGCCGATGATGCGATCGGTGCCTCAATCATTACCGGCAGTGAGAAAGCCTTTGCGGCGGGCGCCGACATCAAGGGCATGAAGGACAGAACCTACATGGATGTCTATCTCGGAAACTTTATCGGTCGAAACTGGGAACGCGTCACCGAGTGTCGAAAGCCGGTCATCGCTGCAGTGGCCGGTTATGCGCTCGGCGGTGGATGTGAACTGGCGATGATGTGCGACTTTATTCTGGCCGCTGACAACGCAAAGTTCGGTCAACCTGAAATCAAGATCGGCATCATCCCGGGAGCCGGCGGCACGCAGCGGCTGACCCGATTTGTGGGGAAATCAAAAGCAATGGAGATGTGTCTTACCGGACGGATGATGGATGCCGAGGAGGCTGAACGCGCAGGCCTGGTGAGCCGCGTCATTCCCGCTGCAGATCTTCTTGAAGAGGCGGTGAAGACCGCCCAGTCCATCGCCTCTCTGTCTCGGCCGTCGGTAATGATGGCAAAAAGTGCCGTCAATAAAGCTTATGAGACAACGCTTGCCGAGGGTGTGGCGGCAGAACGCATCATGTTCCAGTCGCTTTTTGCGACCGAGGATCAAAAAGAAGGCATGTCTGCCTTTTCCGAGAAGCGTGCGCCCCAATGGGTTAACAAGTAACGATTCATGCGAGTCAAGGGCATTCCTTATCGATCAATCTGGATTGATGCAGATCAGCCCAGGGTGCATGTCATCGATCAAACCCAACTGCCGTTTCGATTTGAGACACGTGTCTTAACCTCCCACGAGCAGACGGCAGATGCCATACGCAACATGATCGTGCGGGGCGCGCCCCTGATCGGAGCCACAGCCGCCTGTGGGCTTTTTCTGGCCGCGGTCAGTGACACCTCTGACCAGGCGCTTAAAGACAGTGCTAATCATCTGCTGGCCTCACGACCGACGGCCGTTAACCTGCGATGGGCTATCGAACGGCTCTTGCCGGTACTGCTCGCAACCCCTCGTGACCGGCGTGAATCAACCGCACGAGCCCTCGCGCAGCAGATATGCGACGAAGACGTTTCCATCAACAGCGCCATCGGAGACCACGGTCTCCCACTGATTCAATCGGTCGCCGACGCACGATCCGGTGGCACCGTTAACGTGCTCACGCACTGTAATGCGGGCTGGCTCGCGACCGTAGACTGGGGGACCGCACTTGCACCTATCTTTAAGGCGCACGATGCTGGGATCGATATTCATGTCTGGGTCGACGAGACCCGCCCCCGCAATCAAGGTGCCGCACTGACGGCATGGGAGCTCGGCGCCCACGGCATCCCCCACACCGTTATTGCTGACAATGCCGGCGGCCACCTCATGCAGCATGGACATGTCGATCTTTGTATTGTCGGCTCCGATCGAACCACCCGAACCGGCGACGTATGCAACAAGATAGGAACCTATCTAAAAGCACTCGCTGCTAAAGACAACAGCGTTCCTTTTTACGCGGCACTGCCCTCTTCAACGGTGGACTGGACCATCCGAGATGGTCTCCGTGATATCCCTATCGAGGAGCGCTCCCCCGACGAGGTCGCCTATATTGCCGGTTTGGATGAAGGCGGCGGCCTTCGATCGATTCGCCTTATTCCACCGGTTAGCCAAGCTGCCAATCCGGCTTTTGATGTAACACCCGGGCACCTTGTTTCAGGGATCATTACAGAACGCGGCGTGTGCAGCGCCACAGAAAAAGGCCTGCTCGGGCTTTTCCCCGAGCAACCCCATTCATGAGCCGTATAATCGAGATATCCCGCCACTGACGCGATAAAAAAGAGGGTAGCATCACGCCGCTCCGAACCTTTCGAACCCGAGTATCGCTATTTGCCATTGCTGCCGCGACTGCCGCGGCGGTGTCGTGGTCCGGCCTCACATCGGCCGCTAGCGCCCCGGCCGGGATTGCCGATGCCCCAGCGTCTCTGGCGCCGGCGCCGCATCACGCGCGTACGGTCAAACTGATTAATTATTTCATCGAGCGATACCACTACCAAAAGACGCGACTTGACGACGCTCTCTCATCGCAAATTCTAGATCGGTATATCGACGCACTGGATAACAATCGGGTTTATTTCCTCGCATCAGATATTGAAAGCTTCGAGCGATATCGGTTTTCGCTCGATGATGTGTTGCGCGACAACAAAACCGATCCGTTTTTCGAGATCTTCAACGTATATCGGGGCCGCGTCATTGATCGATTACGGTATGCGCTAGAACGGCTGGAGCGCCCGTTCGACTTCTCGATCGATGAGAACTACCCTTTCGACAGGACCGAGGCCCCTTTCGCTGTTGATGTAACCGAGCTTGATGATCTCTGGCGCCGCCGCGTCAAAAATGATGTCCTCACCCTGCGGCTTGAGGATAAGCCGGAGGAGGAAATCCAGACAACCTTGAGCGAGCGCTACACGCAGCAGATTCGGCGGACCAGCCAAATTACCTCACAGGATGTTTTTCAGACGCTCATCAATTCGTACATGACCTCTATCGAACCGCACACGGGGTATTTTTCGCCGCGGGCGACGGAGAATTTCAAGATTCGAATGAGCTTATCCCTGGAAGGTATCGGAGCGGTGCTTCAGACCCAGAACGAATACACCGTCGTCCAGAGGATCGTGCCCGGCGGTCCAGCCGAGATTGAAGGCGGACTTCGGGCAGGCGATCGCATCGTAGGGGTCGGCCAAGGCGATGAGGAGGCCCTGATAGATGTCATCGGCTGGCGACTCGATGATGTTGTCGAGTTGATCCGAGGACCAAAGGGGACCGTGGTTCGGCTACAGGTGAGACCAGACCCTAAATCGGGAAGTTCTGAGCCTCGCACCCTCGCGATAACACGGGATCAGATCAAGCTTGAGGAGCAGGCCGCTCAAAAGTCCATCATTGAAGTACAGGATGGCTCAACAACCCACCGGATTGGCGTTATCGATATACCCACGTTCTACGTGGACTTCGATGGAAAGGCCAAAGGTGAGGCCGACTATCGCAGCACGACTTCAGATGTTCGTCGTCTCATCCGTGAACTTCAAACCGAAAAAGCCAACGGCCTGATTATTGACCTTCGGGGCAATGGCGGCGGCGCCCTATCCGAAGCGACAGCCCTCACCGGCTTATTCATACCTTCAGGACCGGTGGTGCAGGTGCGTGATGCGAAGGGCCGAACGCGAATTAACCGGGATCCAGAGGACGACCTGGCTTATGACGGACCCCTAGCCGTCATCGTGGATCGCGACAGTGCGTCCGCCTCAGAGATCTTCGCGGGTGCCATTCAGGACTACCGCCGCGGCGTCATCATTGGTGAGTCCACCTTTGGCAAGGGCACAGTCCAGAATCTTGTTGACCTAGACAGATACTCCCAGGAGCCGGATCAGCCCTTGGGTCAGCTCAAGATGACCATTGCTCAATTTTTTCGCGTAAACGGGGCGAGCACACAGCATCGGGGTGTCACTCCGGACATCATTCTGCCGACACCGCAGGTGGCCGAGGAATACGGCGAACGCGCGCTCGATAATGCCCTCCCCTGGAAGCAGATTGACGCGACGGACTTCGACATCTACCCCGAGCGCACCCGCACCGGCGACCTCGATGCCCTTAGAGCACTTACGGCGCAGCGGCTTACACACGATCCAGACTTCATTTACTTAAGCGGTCTTCGGGCTCTTGATGCGCCCATCGCTGCTGCGACTGAGATCTCGCTACTTGAGAGTAAACGCAAGAGCGAGCGTGATAAGCGCATTCAGGAGCAACGAAGGCTCTTAGTCGACCTCAAAAACGCCTACGACATCACCGAGAATAACGCCGACGATGCCTCGTTGCCGCGCGATGCCATTCTCGTGGAATCCGCCCGGGTATTATCGGACCTGGCCTTCGGTCGTTATGACGATCGACTCATCGTTGAGGCCCGAAGATCAAACCCAGACTCCAACGCATCCTCTACCGCCCAATAAACGTTAACCGTCCTCTTCGATGAAATATTCGAGACTCGG
>Ga0181565_10004575_pt1 | contig 10581 bp, 6 predicted proteins | sample 101ome_16_FD_129661 | JGI IMG/M metagenome (GOLD analysis project Ga0181565, IMG submission 129661) | Coastal salt marsh microbial communities from the Groves Creek Marsh, Skidaway Island, Georgia - 101401AT metaG (megahit assembly) | ecosystem: Environmental > Aquatic > Marine > Intertidal zone...
CAATTTGTTTCAATTGTGGTTGTTTCCCAACAAGCGCAACGTAACGCCTCGCTATGATCAATTGCCGATTCGTAGCTTGCACCAAAAAAATTCTTTTTTTCAAATTCTGTCTCCGTCAACCGATGATCAAGGGGTTTGGATTCATCAAGATGCTTGGATGCATATGCTCGATGCGGATCCGGGTCAACCTTTTGATTACGACTTACACAGTCCAGACCACGGGGTGTATATAATCGTGATTGAAGGCGAAGTGGAGGTTGGCGATCAAACCCTTTCCCGTCGCGATGCCATTGGGGTTTGGGAAACCCAAAAGGTGGAAATCAATACAAAGTCCAACTCTGAACTTCTTCTGGTTCAAGTACCCATGATTCAGTTGGCGTAGCCGATTTTTAAGTACATTGCATTTCCAATTCAATCGCCCATGAAACAAATCATTCATATTGAGGGGATGACCTGCCAAGGGTGCGCCTCGTCTGTAGAAAAAGTCATCTCACAACTCCCCGCTGTGAAAAGCGTTAGCGCCAATCCCAAAACTGGGGTTGTAGTGGTTTTGCAGCAATCCCCGGTCCATCCCGATGAGATCAAAGCGGCTTTACCGCCCAAATACGCACTGGTCGATCATCCATCAACAATCCCTTCAAAAGCCAAACAGCTTTTTCCACTTGGACTGATTTTTGTGTTCCTGATTGGGGGAACAACAATGATCCATTTTCCCATTTTTGAAACACAAGCTGTTTTACCCGATTTTATGGGTATGTTTTTTGTGGTGTTTTCGTTTTTTAAGTTTCTCGATCTAAAAGGGTTTCAAGAGAGCTTTATGCGATATGACCCATTGGCTAAATCCCTTCCCTTCTATGGTTGGTTGTATCCTTTTATAGAACTGACCCTTGGCATTCTTTTTTTGATGCAGTGGAAAGTTCAACTGGCACTATGGCTGACTTTGGGGATTTTGAGCATCACAACGCTAGGGGTTGTCAAGGTATTGCTGTCTAAACAACAAATTCAATGTGCATGTTTGGGTTCGGTGCTCAACCTTCCGATGACCGAGGCTACTTTGATTGAAAATGTAGTGATGATTGGCATGGCAGGGTGGATGCTCCTATAATTGCCCGACAAATACCGCCAAAGCGTTTTGGAATTGAGCTTGTAATTTTGAATCCAGTATCCCCTTATTTTCATCAAAGGTTTTCGGAAAATTTGGAAGGGAAAAATGCGGAATATCGTAAGGGTTCTTCCTCGCAATTCGGTTGTGAGCTTGTTCCAAAACGGCTTTGGCACCCCGATCACCGTCATTGGTTGCCAACAACAACATGGGCTTGGAATACCAAATGTTGCCTTCAAAACGCGAAATCCAATCAAAGATATTTTTAAACGCTGCCGAATAAGAACTGTTGTGCTCGGCAAAGGAAATGATGATCCCATCTGCCGAGATAAGCAAGTCTTTGAAATTATGGGCTAGCTGGGGAAAGCCATCCTTATTTTGACGATCAACACTAAAAATCGGCATCTCATAATCGTTTAAATCCAAAATAGTCGCTTGGGCATTTGGCACACAAGAGGCAGCATAAGTCGCCAATTTTTTGTTGATGGAATGGATAGATGAACTCGCACCAAAGGCAATGATCTTTTTCATAGGTTGCAAATTACAAATTCTGTTTGGTTTTAAAACTTTGCTTTTGGGTATGCATCACATCAAGATAAGTGATATCTTTAGCAAGATGGGGCAAGTCGTTTATCTTCACTTTTTTAGGTACAATCAACACCGATTTTGGGCATTTACCCAGATGCAACGCGCTCATGCTGGTTTGCAAGACTGCAAGGGATTGCAGTTTTATAAGATATTGGGAACGGGTGCAGGTGCTGGCTTTAGCTTGCGTCCCGATTTTTCAACCTATGCCTTGCTCAGTGTTTGGGACAGTGAAGACGACAAAAAGCAGGCCTTTGCAAGTTCGGCCGTTTTACAGGCATTTTTTGATCGTTCTGCAACGCAACGCATCTATGCATTACGCCCCATCCATACTCATGGGAAGTGGAGCGGTCAGTCGCCCTTTGTTGTGCAAAAGCCCTCGGGTGATAAACCCATTGGCGTGATCACCCGTGCGACACTCAACCCCTTGCGGCTGATCGATTTTTGGCGGCATGTCCCCCAAGCATCACAGGCGATAAAAGAAGCCAAAGGTGTTGGATTTTTTAAAGGGATCGGAGAATGGCCTTTTGTACAACAAGCGACCTTTAGCGTATGGGAAAGCGCTGAAGCGATTCGTACGTTTGCCTATGTTTCTCAGGCACACGCTTCGATTGTGAAAAAGACAAGAAAACGCAAATGGTACAAAGAAGATATGTTTAATCGTTTTGAGGTATTAAGCGAAGAAAAAACCCCTTTGGTATGAGCAAACAAGCAATTGTTATTGGTTCGGGTATCGCAGGCATTGCCACATCGATTCGGTTGGCTTGTCAGGGGTTTGCGGTTTCCGTTTTTGAAAAAAACGAATATGCAGGGGGAAAATTATCTTCCTTTTCACTGGGAGATTACCGATTCGATTTTGGCCCTTCGTTGTTTACCATGCCACATTTTATCGATGAGCTTTTTGAGTTGGCTGGCGAAAATCCACGGGAACATTTTCAGTACAAGCGCAAAGAGATTGGGTGTAAATACTACTGGGAAGACGGTACTCGACTTAATGCCTATGGCGATACTGATCGGTTTTTGGAAGAAGTCGATGACAAATTGGGCGTACCAAAGCACCAGCTACAAGACTATTTATCTCGAGCCGAGAAAAAATACAATCGAACTGTATCCATATTTCTTGAGCAATCCTTGCACAAATGGCGGACCTATCTCAACAAAGCTACTTTAGAGGGCATCCTCCATTTGTTTTCCTACGAACTCGACACCACCCTGCACAAGGTCAACACTCACCGATTGAAAGAACCACACCTAGTGCAGTTCTACGATCGCTTTGCGACCTATAACGGCTCCAACCCCTATCAAACGCCCGGTATGATGACCCTGATTCAGCACCTCGAGCAGCATTATGGCACGTTTGTTCCCGAGAAAGGGATGGTTGATATCACCAATAGCTTGGTTTCCCTGGCTAAACGAAACGGGGTAGAGTTTCGCTACAACGCACCCGTTGATGAGATTGTTGTGGAGAACAAGAAAGCGGTAGGCATACGGGTGAAAGGCACAACGCACAAAGCCGATGTGGTGGTATCCAATATGGACATCGTACCGACCTATCGACATTTGATGCCAACCCAAAAAGCGCCCGAGAAAAGTCTTGGGCAAGAACGATCAAGCTCGGCAGTGATTTTTTACTGGGGGGTCAATCGGTTGTTTCCCGAATTGGACTTACACAACATCTTTTTTAGCGAGGATTACAAAGCAGAATTCGACGCTTTATTTACAGAAAAAGACCTAGCTGTCGACCCGACGGTCTATGTCAATATCACTGCCAAAGACGTGCCAGGTGATGCCCCAGCGGGTAAAGAAAACTGGTTTGTGATGATCAATGCACCCCACGATGTGGGTCAAGACTGGGATGCGCTTTCACAAGAATTGCGAAAACGGGTATTGGACAAACTCAATCGGAATTTGAAGATAAAACTTGAAGATTGCATTGAAGAGGAGTTTGTAGTAACTCCACCTGTGATTGCTGATAAGACTGCATCCTTTATGGGGGCTTTATATGGCGCAGCGAGCAATGACCGTATGGCGGCCTTTTTGCGTCATCCCAATTTTTCACGTCAAATTTCAAACTTGTATTTTTGTGGAGGAAGTGTACATCCGGGAGGTGGGATTCCCTTGTGTTTGCTGTCTGCCAAAATCGTTGCAGAGCTCGTCAATACGGGCGAATAAAGCACACGGACCAAGCTTTGATTTTCATGCCATTTCGTCTTATTTTTTATTTGATTTTATAGTCAATAAATTACATAACTATTTAACAGATAGGGAGTTATATTTATGAAAAAAGTAGTTGGAGTTTCAGATATGCTCTCTATTTTAGCTCCAAGGTGGTATAGAAATACCACATTTTGTTTAACCAAATCTTAATGAATTTATGAAAGATTTATACTATTTATTTATTGCGTTGACCACCGTCTTTTTTGTCAACGCGCAAACTTTGCACGAGGCTGAGCCGATTTTTGATGGTACTTTTGGAGGAGCTGTTCATAGCCACCACTTTAATGTCCCAGCTGGCTCTGAAATTTGGGCAGGTTTTGCAAACAACAACACTTCTATATACCCACTTTCTTTTGTGAACGGAGGTAAAATTACATTTACAGCAAGTGCCAGCGCTGTCACTACTGTTAGATTCAGATTCGAAGCAAATCCACACCCAAATGTTGATCCTGCATACGATACAGCTAGTACTATTATAACAGCTGCTGAAGCTGATTATTCAATAGATATTCCTGCTAGTGCAAACACCTATAATTCTACCATATTTTATGCAGAGGGACAGGGTGTTGATATTACCCTATCGAATCTTAAGTATATTTCTGATGATACATTCAAAGTAAGCAAGGTTCAAGATTTCGAACTTTCACTGTATCCAAACCCAGCTAAGGATGCCGTAAGAATTTCTGCTGTGGAGTCAATAGATGCTGTTCGTATTTATGACTTTACAGGGAAATTGGTAAAACAAGCCAGTCCGTACAAAGCAGCGTTTAGCGTAGATGTTTCTGGTCTTTCCAAAGGTGTTTACCTTGTGAAGCTGAATGCTGGTGATCGTGAAGCAACAACCAAAATGATTAAGTAAAACCAACCAACAACAACCAAGAGAGAAAAGCCCACCAAATGGTGGGTTTTTTTTTGGCAAGTTGTAAAGCTGTATTTTTGTGGAACAAACACAGTGTCCAATTCCATCCTATGATTCAATTGTTGATTCCAAAAGAGCGCACCACACAAATTTCTGTGGGGCTGATTTGGTTGTTTCATATCAGTGGTGCATTGGGGATTTTGTATGGCAACAGAGAGTTCTTTTTACAAACCACACCCATCAATTTATTTTTTACGCTTGTGTTGTTGTTTGTCAACCTTAAAAACCCCGATCGGCGTATGGGGTGGGCTGCGATTTTGGCCTTTACCCTAGGGATGCTGGTCGAGATATTGGGCGTTAACTATGGGTTGATTTTTGGGTCGTATTCCTATGGCGAAAATCTTGGTGTTAAAATTTTAGGTGTTCCCATTCTAATTGGCGCTAATTGGGTAATGCTGAGTTTTATCACAGGAGCGATGGGAGATGCGTTATGGAAAAACAATAAAATTTTAGCTGCCATCTCTGGGGCAGTCCTAATGGTTCTTATCGATTTGGTGATTGAGCCCGTAGCGCCCATTTTCGATTATTGGACATTTACAGAACATGTAGCACCCTTGTCAAATTACATTGGCTGGTTTTTGGTTGCCTTGCCCATCCAGTTGGGCGTGCAGTATTGGATTCGCGAAAAAGAATACACCTTTTCGGCACACCTCGTGCTGGTTCACTTTTTATTTTTTGGGGTATTCGCACTCCAATAGCCCCGTAGTTCAACGGATAGAATAGAAGTTTCCTAAACTTTAGATCCAGGTTCGATTCCTGGCGGGGCTACTTGGTGGCTAGAGCTTTATTATTTTCACTTTCTTTTGTGAAGTTTCCCCATCAATTTGAACAAAATAGATTCCTCTAGATAGATTGCTCAAATCCAATTCGGTTTTCCTTGACGAGCCAAGAATGTGATATTGAAGATACATTCGCTTTCCGCGAATATCAAAAACAGAGACATAAACACCCTGATCCTCTCCGCCGACACTAAAAATAACTAGACCATCAGTTGGGTTTGGATAATAATTAATATCATTAGAAACTTCGATTTCACACCCAACTTCATCAACTTTCGTATTAGGAGGTGTTTCTGCACATTGATCAATGTCATCGTGAACACCGTCATTATCACTGTCGTTTTCTGGATCGGTAATCACACATCCAAACGCATCGACTACAGACCCTGCTGGGGTATTTGGGCACTGATCGACATCATTGGAAATGCCATCCTGATCGTCATCTGGGGCATCAACACTACCTGAGCAATCATCGCCTACGGCATAGGAGAGATACTCGGTAACTGCCAATCCACCTCGGAATGCAAATTTACAGGCATAGCTCAATACTTCTCCATCGGTTTGGTTTGCAAGAACAGCTCTGAATCGCTGCCCTTCAACATTTGACATGCTGGTTTCAGTAAAAGGAGATTCTTTCCATAAATAGGCATTCAAGTCTTGTTTGTCATCTAGTAATTCAAATTCAATAATCACATCCGTTCCATCAGTCTCAAAGCGATATGTATAGCCAACTTCAAAAGACCCTTGTGTGGCAGTATCAGATTCTCCAGTACAGGCGGTGTTTTCAACCTCCTCAGGTGTGGTTATAGAGATGGTTTTGGTTTCACTTGAAATATTGTCACTTTGATCTTTTACGCCAATGGTAAACTCATAGGATGTATTGGGCGTAAGTCCATCCACTGTCGCAATCGTTTCAACTCCCGAAGTGCCGATAAAGGTCTCTGTGCTATTGTTTAGCGTAACGCTAAATACGACGATTCCAGAATTGTCTTCTGCTCTTAGCGAGAAGCTTGCGGAATTTGGTGTAGTTGAATCAAGACTTGCATTTAAATTTGTTGGAGCTTCTGTATCGGGCTCGCTATCTAAGGGCTCTCCATATACTTCCACTTCAAATAAACTATAACCGTACTCTGTATTTCGATTTGTAAAGTACAATCTTAAAAACCTTCCTTGCCCACTGACAATATGCTCCTCATTTTCGCCACGACCTGAGGAAACACTTGCCAAGGTCGTCCAGTTGGTATTATCTGTCGAGATTTCAATCTTATAAGCAAGGGCAGATGCAGTTTCCCAAAATAGAGATATATTATCAACCATATAAATCCCCTGTAGGTCAATGGTTAGCCACTGTGGATCTTCAAATAAGCTGGACCAACGAGTTTCATAATCCCCATCAACAGCCAAATTGCCAGTATAGGCATCTTCAACGCTACTGGTGGTGACAGGTTTTTGAAAAGCAATATTTATTTTTTCCAGGGCAGTTATAACGATCATATCGGAGACCTTTGCCCCTTCATTATCGGTAACTTCGAGTTGAAGTTCGTGAACGCCAACCGAAAAAGTTAGGGTTGGGGTACTTCCTGTTGCGATGACTTCATTGTCTTTGAGCCATCGATAAGAGTAAATCGTTCCATCAGAGTCGGTACTGGATGACCCGTCGAGCTGAATGGTCAGTCGATCTAAGCCTTCATTGGCATAACTTTCAATATCCTCTCCAGCGTCAGCGATGGGCGCAAGGTTGTCCAAGCGTGCAACAAATACGGTTAACGAATCCGTAGCAGTCGAACCGAAATTATCCGTTACAGTAAGTACAACTTTATGTGCTCCAATACCAAAAGTTGTGTTTATGGCTTCTCCACTGCCAATATCTGTATCATCAACAGACCAAATATAGTTGACCAATGTTCCGTCAGGATCACTACTGTTGGAGGCATCTAAGGTCACTTGCTCATTGCCGTTCGAATCCATATCTTCAATAACCAAATCTTCACCTGCATTGGCAGTTGGCAATTGATTTACAATTACGGTTATCTCATCCGTTACACTCTCGCCATCATCATCTGTGACTTTGAGGGTTACGATGTGTTGCCCTAATGAAAAAACCTGAGTGATTTCCACTTCTGTTCCAATGAGTGTGTCATCAACAAACCACGCATAAGACACGATGGTTCCATCATCATCTGTACTCCCCGAAGCATCAAGAACAATGAGTTTTTCACCATCCAAATCAGCATCGATCCCAAAACTATCGGAACCAGCATCAGCGACTGGCGGACTATTGTCAGGATCGATGATTTTGAGCTCAAATTGATCGACACCTTGTTCTCCATCATCATCTGTGACAACGAGCTCAATGGTATATATTCCTGTCGAAAACGAAGTTGTAAAAACAGCTTGTTGTGAAAGAACCTCTCCGTTGGCTTTCCAGCGATAACTTTCAATCACTCCATCAGAATCTGTACTATTTGACCCGTCAAAAGAAACCTCGACAAGATCATCATCGTCGTCGTCATTGATCCCTTGATCATCACCTGCCACGGCAACTGGCTTGTTGTTGTCTGGGTCAACGACCGTAATTACCACTTCGTCACTCCCAGAACCGTTATCTTCATCTGTTACTTCTAAGGAGATGACGTGTACGCCAGTCGAAAGCTGTACGTTTGGATTGATCCCAGTGGCGATGACAGTACCGTTTTCAGTCCAACTATAGCTCACAATTGGGGACGCAACCTCTTCAGATAAAGAGCCGTCCAAGGTCACACTCGCAATGTCATCCCCGTCATCATCTTCTACACTTTGATCGACACCTGCATTGGCAATGGGAGATAAACCACCATTGCTAATTGTGATGAGGACATCATCTGATGCCTGTTTGCCCTCTGTATCGGTCACAGTAAGGGTTGCGGTATAGACTCCTCTGTCAAGTTCGGTTGACACAAGTGGGCTTGTTCCAATCACCTCCTCGTTAATCGTCCATTGATATGAGCTGATTTCACCAGTGTGGTGATCGCTAGAAGACCCATCGAGATAAACGAGCTCTTTCCCATCTTTATTTTCGTCCAACTGAAAAATATCAGGACCTGCATTCGCAATGGGGCCGTCTCCAAAACCGACTTCACCATAGCCATTCCATTTAAATACCCTGACATAATCGATAAGCATTTCCCCTGGCAAATCTGCAGTAACTTGACTGTTTTGTAAAGCATCTGTGAAATTTCCACCAACGGCGAGGTTCATCACAAAGAAAAAGGGCAAGTGAAACTCTTCAGCATCTCCTCCAAGAGGAAAGGGACCTGTATAGAAGTCATACTCTTTATCTCTATCCACAACAGTCAATCGAATTTCGTTGGGATCCCAATACATTCTATAAGTTAAAAAGCGATTGGTCAGTGTGGTAGATGACCGATACGGTTTGGTATAGTATTTATCATAAGCAATACTAGCAGCGCAGTTTTGGTTATCTCCAGAGCAAGAATCATCAGAATAAAAAATGATATTTCCACCAACGACATCATTTTCAGTTGCGCCTTCAAAACCCTCATCAAAAAGGGCTTGACTTCTGTAGCCCATTTCCATCATGTCAATCTCACCAGATCTCGGCCACCCAACCTCAGATAAGTTGTTGCCCAATAGCCAAAAGGCAGGCCATAGACCCGTTGACAAGTCATAAGGCACTTTAATTCTGGTTTCCACCAAGCCATACTTCACAGATAAATTTCCTTCCGTTTTTAAACGCCCTGAAGTAAATGCTTTTCCGTTTTGGTCTTCACGTCGCGCCTCAATCACAAGTGCGTTGTTGTTGTCTTCATTGTCTATAGGTTCAATCGAAATATTATCTGGACTATAGCTTTGCAATTCCTGATTTCCCCAACCGCATAGTTCAGGGCATCCATCGCCTTCTTCAGGCACCCAAATATCTTTATCCCATGTATCAAAATTGTCTTGCCATATCAATTCTTGAATGTCAATTTTGGCATAATCTACAGACACATTTCCCTGACTGTCTTCAACTTTGAGTTGAATGTTGTGCACACCAGTAGACAGGGAGAGTTCGGCAATGGCATCTTGTGAAAGCACGACACCATTTTCACTCCATTCATAAGAAACAATAGACCCGTAGCTTGACGAGCTGTCGAGGGTTACCGTCTCCACCCCATCTTGGTTCAAGTCTTCTTTTACGATATCTTTTCCTGCATTTGCCAAAACAGAACCACCTGAAAAAGAGACTTCCCCTTGTCCTTTCCATTCTTTCACCCGAACATAATCGATATAGAGTTTGCCCGGCAATGGCGCAGTGATGTCATCAGCATCATAAAACCCAGTAAAGCTTCCGCCTACCGCCAAATTAAGCAAGAAATAGTAGGGTTTTGTAAAGGCCCCTTCATTGGGCCCAATCGGAAATGGATTGGTATATAAATCGTGTTCGGTATTGCCATCCACAACGGTCAACCGAATTTGACTTTCATTCCAGTACATTCGATAGGTAACAAATCGATTGTTGAGCGGGGAGCTTGGGGTGTAGGGTGTGGTATAGTACTTGTCAAAGGCGATACTTGCCGCACAGGTGGGGTTTTCAGTATCACAAGCGCCGCTTGCATACCAAAGCAGATTGGCACGAACAAAATTGTTGGCCGAGCCTGAAAAGCCTTCCGCCTGTCTCTCACTGGCAGCATGCCCCATCTCCATCATATCGATTTCCCCACAGTAAGGCCATCCCACTTCGCGGTGGTTGATCCCCAATAGCCATGCTGCTGGCCAAAGCCCATTGGAAACATCAGGGGCTTTCATACGCACCTCAACAACACCATATTTTATGGCAACTTTATTCTCTGTTGTGACCTTACCAGAGGTAAAATCACTATTACCAACAGTTTCTTTTTTGGCTTCTAAAACCAAAGCAAAATTTCCAGGTTCACTATCGATTTCTTCAATATATACGTTATCCTCTTGATAACTTTGCAACTCTTGATTTCCCCAAC
>Ga0181565_10004576_pt1 | contig 10581 bp, 13 predicted proteins | sample 101ome_16_FD_129661 | JGI IMG/M metagenome (GOLD analysis project Ga0181565, IMG submission 129661) | Coastal salt marsh microbial communities from the Groves Creek Marsh, Skidaway Island, Georgia - 101401AT metaG (megahit assembly) | ecosystem: Environmental > Aquatic > Marine > Intertidal...
GTATCAGGTTTAACGACACGGCTGACGGTTGGGCTGCGCATAACTGTATTATGATCCGAACCGCTGCTTGCGATTTGTGCAAGGCGCGCGGCGCCAAGCGCGGGTCCAAAATCCCCATCCTCGGGGACCTGCAATTCGATTTGCAGAACTGTTGCCAATAACTTCAGCCAATAATCTGATTTTGCACCGCCGCCGATCGCGTAAAGTGTTTTTGGCAGCGCACCTGTTTGTTTAAGGGCTTCGAGCGAGTCTCGTAACCCGAAGGCGACACCTTCCAAAACGGCTTGGGTTAAATCAAGCGCATCACTTTGAATGGAAACATTTAGGAACCCCCCACGAACGCTGGCATCATTGTGGGGTGTCCTCTCGCCCGAAAGATAGGGCATGAATTTCACCGCACTTGGTGCGCTCAATGCGTCAGGCAAGGCGCGGGTAAGTTGCGGAGGGGTTTGTCCCGTGATCTTGGATAGCCAATTCAAACTGTCCGTTGCCGATAACATCACCCCCATTTGGTACCACCGAGACGGCAGAGCATGACAAAATGTGTGTACGGCGGTTTCGGGCGCTGGATAACATCTATCGCGTGCGATCAAGACAACGCCCGATGTCCCCAGTGAAACAAAACCCTGACCTTCTTTGAACGCACCGATGCCACATGCTGCGGCGGCGTTATCGCCCGCACCGCCTGCGATGACGACATCCTGTTTTAATCCCCATTTCTGCCGCAAGTCCTGTCTTAAGGTGCCAGCTGTGTCACAACCTTCGACCAGTTTGGGCATCTGTGACAGGTCCACGCCGCCAAGGGACAAAAGCGTATTTGACCAGTCGCGCGCGTGAACATCCAACCACGATGTGCCCGCACTATCGGACAGATCAGCAACATATTCGCCCGTTAAGTGGTAGTTCAGATAGGCTGCAGGCAATAAAACCTTTGCAGTTTGACTGAAAATTTCGGGTTCGTGTTTCGCGACCCAAGCCAATTTTGGCGCAGTGAACCCGGGAAATACGATATTGCCCGAAACCTGACGGAAAACTGGATTTTGATCTAGGGCTGCGGCTTCTGTCGCAGCGCGGGTGTCATTCCACAAAATGCAGGGGCGCAGGACACTCCCCATGTCGTCCAATAATGTTGCCCCATGCATGTGTCCTGCAACGCCGATACCGATTAGCCTTGAAAAGCATGGTTCGGTGGTGCGCAGTTCCTCAACAACTGCATCCAATGCATCGATCCATAGTTTGGGATCTTGTTCTGACCAACCGGGCGCAGGAGAACGCGTGGTGTAGGCAGCCTCGACCGTACGAATTGCCAAACCCGCCTCATCCATAAGCATCGCCCGCAGGCCTGATGTTCCAAGATCAATTCCCAAAAAGCTCAAAATACATCTCCATCATGAACAAGGCTGCTGTGTCAGCATAGAACCGTTCAGCAAGGCGGATCAATGCCAATTCTTGCTGCCCATACTGTGTTGATAGGTAAAATTTGGATTACGGGCAGGGTGCGATATGTTAAGATCAAAACAAACTATTTTTGTGGTGATTAAACAATGTTGCATCGCTTTTTATGGGCATCCACTCTATCCCTTTTGTTGACAGGTCCAGGATTTACAATGTGCGCGGACTGCGACTTTAGCGAGCAAAATTTGGCTTTTGCAGACTTCCGCGATCAAGATTTGTCGGGTGCAAATTTTTCCGATGCTTATTTGATCAACGCAAAGTTTGACGGCGCAAATCTGGAGGGTGCTGATTTTTCGGGTGCACGTGCAAACAACGCAACATTTCGCGATGCGCTGTTGAGCAATGCAAGCTTTGCTGGGGCCGAAGTTGAGCTGGCGGATTTCTCAGGTTCGAGAATGACAGGTGCCGATTTTAACGATGCATTTGTGCGGCATGCCAAGATGACGAAAGATCAAGCTCTGCAGAGTAATTATTGCCAAGTCCCGTTGCGTGATGCGTCTGCACGCGGAACGTTGTGCGAATGAAAACCAATTCTCAAAAATAGAATTTATGACGATTTACGACATCTTGTCGTGAATCGAACAGAAGGGTTTGCCGACTCGGGTTAAACACACTTCGTGTCAATTTCGGCATGGTTTTCAAAAAACTGAATAAACATGACACTATCAACTGGGTTTGGTTCAACCTCCGCGTTGGACAACAGGATCGTTGTGGGCAATTCACTCGCTGTGGGCTCAATGGTTTTTTGGGCTGCGGGATTTCCTGCGGCGGATGCGCTGTTGCAAATTTGGCATCCCGTTACCCTCATTTTGTTCCGTCTGATCACTGTCTTGTGCCTTCTTTATCCGCTGTGGATATGGATGGACGGACGCGGTACATTACAAAATGTCGCGTGGGCGCATGGGTTTGTCATTGGATTTTTTGGGTTTGGAATTGGTACTGCGTTGCTGTTGTTTGCGCAGTGGTACACCGACCCTGTGACCGTTGCATTGATAGCAACAACAACTCCGATCATGGCGACCTTGCTTGAGGTTTGGCAAGGAGATCGCAAAATTAGCATTCAGTTTTTGATTGGTCTGGCAGCCTCTGTGATTGGTGGTGTTTTTGCCGTTGGCGATACTTTTACGCTGGATACAGGAATCGGCCTATTCATGGCAATCTTTGCGGGTGCATGTTTTGCATGGGCATCGGATGCAAGTGTCAAACAACTCCCCTCGCTTAGCACCTTGGGGCGTACCACCGTCACGTTTATGGGCGCGGCACTTTTTGCTGCTGTGCTGTTCATTGTCTGCTGGTATTACGGCATTGCCGCGCTTCCCAGCACGGTCTCACTCACAGATGTAGGCAATCTGGCGATTTACGCGATTGCGGCGATGGCTATTTCGCAGATCATGTTTCTGGGGGCGGTTTCAAAAATCGGGATCGCATTGACGTCCCTTCACGTCAATATCGCACCATTTTATGTGATGATGTTTGTTATACTTCTCGGCGGAGCTTGGAATGTCCAAGTCGCCTTTGGGGCGGCGATGGTGGCGATTGGTGTGATCATCGCACAGAAAAATAACCCCGCGTGACTGCGGGGTTTCAAGCGCCCTAGATTTGCACCAATATGCGTTCACCTTCGACCTTCACGGGATAGGTCACCAGATCCACGGTGGCAGGTGCAGACAGGGCTTGGCTGTTTTCCCAACTTTCGTCTGATTAATCAAACTGCGCTTCGCGTGCGCGGATGACGGCGCAGATCGTTTCGTTGTAGGGGGTGGGCATATTCAATTCGTTGCCCAATTTTAGGATTGCGCCATTTATCGTTCCAATTTCGGATGTGCGCTGTGCCTCGTGATCTTGCAACATCGAGGGTTTGGCAGTGCCGACGCGATCTGCAAACTCGGTAACATATCGTATAGGATCATCGAACGAAAAATTGATACCCAACCGTGTACCAATGGCATAGGCCTCTTTCATGCAGGACAGGGCAATATTCCATTCCGCGGCCTGCGCGCGCAGTTCGGCCACGTTTCGACCAAAGGCCGTACAAGGGCCAGAAAGGGTAACGTTGCACAGCAGCTTTTCCCAAATCAATTGGGCAATGTCATCATAGATTTCAATATGAAATCCGCCGTCGCGCCAGGCGTCGGCGACACAGGATAATCTGTGGTCATGGGCCCCTTGCATCAGGCCCAGTCGGATTTGTTTCATTGATGTGTGTGCTGCATGCGCAGGCCCTATCATTGACGCGCCAAACCCCTCGGCAACGCCCAGAATGATTTGGGATTTTGGAATGGAGGCGGCGACATCATCGCCTGCGCCGAGGCCGTTTTGAATGGTTAGTACCATTGCATCGGGCGTAAGTGTTTTGGCAATCGCTTCTGCACTCTTGCGCACAGCAAAGGATTTTGTTGCGATGACATAGAGCTCAAAGGGTTCATCGGATGGCAGTTCGCGGATTGCCCGAATGTTGGTTGCCTGTAATCGACCCTCTGGTCCATCAATTGTTAGGCCACCTGCATTCATTGCATCAACGTGATCTGCCCAAAGATCTACGGCGCAGACAGAGTGGCCCGCATTTGATAATCGCGCCGCATAGATGGACCCCATGGCCCCCGTCCCAATGATGGCGATTTTCAATGGTGTGTTCATGTTGATGTTCCAAGTCCAAACTCTGCCGCCAAAGCGTCTTGAATGTGTTTTGGTAGATGGGTTTGTTTTGGGCCGTTTAGTATATCTCGCGCCCGATGGATGGCACGCTGCTGCATGTCGGCTGCCCCAGATTGATCAAGGTCTGTCGCCCCCGCACGTTCAGAAATGTCAGGGTAGACAAAATCACTGCGCATGCGGGCATAGGTTTCTGGTTGACCCAAGAAATGGCCCTCACCTTCCACCACCGCTTGGATGGTATCTAGTGCGAGTGTGTCTTGCGAAATCGTAACGGGCGCATGCGCACGCAATACTGCGCCCAGCATATCATTATCTGCAACCATTCCAGCAAGGCTGGTTCCCATTAGGCTTGCTTGGCTGCCTGCGGCTTGCGTCACCAAATTGGCACCTGCGGCAATTGCGGCCGAAATACCCAATGCCTTTTCATACCCTGCTTGGTGATCCACATGTCTGCTGCCTGTTGCGCCCGCGATGATGGAACATGGAAAATCTAAATGCCGCAGAACCTGCAATACCATTGTGTTTGCCAGTGCCTGTTCACCCGATCCCCCCGCCAAACCACCTGTGCGCAGATCGGTGATCATGGGGCGGGGCCCCGCGATCCGGGCGGCGGCGGGGTCGATCATATGCACCCACACCAGCCCTACTAGGGTTTCCGCAAGCGTTTGTGCCGCAGCGCCCGCCAGTGTGACGGGACTCGATGCGCCAACTTGGCCAAACACATTACAATGCACTGGAATACCAAATTTGACGGCGGTTTGCATAACCAACATGCTTTCGTTGTGCAAACGCAGTGGCGGGACCGCATGATTGATATTTAGCGATAAAAAGGGACGGGCGCGAAATGCATCCTCGCCGCCCGCGATGTCATAACAAAGACCCGCAATTTCAGCTACATGTGCCGCGTCTGAAGCTTGGACCATGACATGTTTAGCGCACCCCATAAGCGATGCAGCCGTTGTCGCACGATCAAGTTTCAGGAGATTGTCGATATCACGCGCGACAACAGAGCGGGCGAAAAAATCGATGTGCCTGCAATTATGGGCGATGCGGGCTGCGTCATATAAATCGCGCAATTGAGCGGCCCTGTAATCAGCAGTTGTCAAATCCTGTATCATCGGCGCTGCGCCACCCGTCCCCAGATAGACGTTTTGGCCGCCGACCTGCATGTCAAAATCGGCTACTTGGCCTGCCAGCAAAACGGTTTTGGGCATGGCATTGACAGCTTCCAAAACAAGGTTTCTGGGTATTGTGACGCGCGCGCCCGATAACTGTGCGCCTGCGTCAAACATGGTATCGCTGATTGCGGATGAAACCTCGGCTAATCCAACGGTTTCCAAAATTTGAATGGCCGCATCCAGCAATAGGTTTAGGTCGTCTTGTGATAGCTGATCTACGCCACCGCCGACGCTGTGATTGACGGGCATGCTGTCTGTTTTGTCCGTATTCGATTTTTTTCGATTTCTGCGCATTCTGAAATCTGATTCTATTGAATTCGTCAATAGGATCAATTGCTATTCTGAGCCCAAGATCCCAAACGAATGCGGTTTTATGTTATACCTTAGGCGATGGCGTCGCCCCAGATGCGCCCATTGCAAGCGCTGCATCGCGACCGCCGTGGAATTCGATTCAGTCCGCTTGATCCGCAAATGCGATCTTTTCAATGGCCTCTGGGTCCAAAATGGCGTGCAGCTCGGCCTCTAGGTTTGCAAGCGTGTCGGAATGTTCTGGATCATTGGCCAAATCAAAATGTTTTTTCGGATCATTTTGCAGGTCAAACAATTCTGGCGGAAAATCAACTTAATAGTTCAGTTTCCAGCGCCCTTTTTTATACATATAGGCTCCTGAAACCGCGCCTGCTGCGTGATATTGGCTTAGGATTGGGCGGTCGGGTTGTTCCATTGCTGCAATTACATCATGCAAGGGCTGATGGGATGAACGACCGTCGAACGCAACGCCAAAGTGATCAGGGATCGTATAGGCCAAATCCAAAAGTGAGACTGGTGTTTTGCATTCGCCGACGGGCACGTCAGGCCCCGCCATGATCATTGGGATATGAACACTTTCTTGGTATAGATTTGATTTCCCCCACAGACCGCGATTGCATCCATGACCGAATGTTTGGGCATGGATCACGGGCACCAGAATGTTCGCGTCAATGCCGTCTGCCCGAATGAGGTGAATACACCAATGGAACCCAAGTCGGGTTGGCGTCAAGCGATGACCTGCCGTTATTGCGGCAGGCTCAGTTTGCTCATCCTGCCGCCGTCTACACGATAAATTTCACCTGTGATGAATGCAGCGTCATCTGATGCAAGAAAGGCAATAAGGGCCGCAACATCCTGTGGTTTGCCGGTGCTGCCAATGGGATGGATTTTTGCAATATCACGGCGAAAGGCATCAGGGTCGGGCATGTTGCCGATGTAATCCACGTTTAAGTCTGTATCGATCCAACCAGGTGCCACGGCGTTGCAGCGAATGCCATCTATACCATGATCCACCGCAATTGCCTTGGTCATGCCATGCAATCCTGCCTTGGATGCGCCATAGGCTGCATGCATGGGGTTTGATCCTAACCCCTCGATCGAACCAGTATTCACAATTGCCCCTTTTGTGTTTCGCAAATGCGGCAGTGCGGATTTGATCAATAGGAATGGGGCGGTCAGGTTGATGTTGATTGTGCGCATCCAATCATCAAGCGAGATGTCCTCGGCATAGGCCTCTTGCATGATGCCCGCGTTGTTGATCAAAACGTCCAACTGACTATGCATCGAAACGACCTGATCCACCACGGCACTGGTGGCGATGGGATCGGCAAAATCGACGCTGATTGATGGAAAGTCTGGATCAATCCCGCGCTGCGCCGTAATCACGGTTGCGCCTTCATCGCGTAGGCGTCTTGCCGTGGCCTGTCCAATCCCGCTGCGTCCGCCAGTGACAAGGGCAACTTTGTTTTCAAACCGCATCATGACACGGGCTTTCCGCCGTTCACCTCAACCAATGTGCCCGTCATGTAGCGCGACTGGTCAGATGCAAGAAACAGCACCACATCGGCGATATCTTCGGGTTCTGCGATACGGCCCAAAGGCACAGTTTTACCCAATTCCGCAATGGCTGTGTCTGGATCAAACCCGCGCACGCGCAACCCTGTGCGCAGCATTGGTGTATTTACCTCATTCGGGCAGACGGCATTGACGCGAATATTCTGGTGCCCGTGATCCATGCCCAAACATTCGGTCATGGATGCAATCGCGGCCTTTGTCATACAATAAAGCGGATGGTTGGGCCCAGGTGCCTTGCCGCCCCAACAGGAAGATATGTTGACGATAACGCCGCCGCCCTGTTTCGCCATCACTGGAATCGCCGTGCGACAAATACGAAACGGCGCCTCGACATTGACGCCCATGGACAGCGCCCAATCGGCGTCCGTTGTTTCATCAATCGTGCCGCGCGTGATCACGCCTGCGTTGTTCACGATGACGTCGATGGACCCCAATGCCGCAACCGCTGCGGTTATTAATCCATCAGTATATTCTGGATTTAAGAGGTCGCCGTCCAAATGCGCATCTGCGGGAATGGCACTGCTGTCGCGATCTGCTGCGGCGACATGTGCACCTTCTGCACGTAATCCCGCAACAATCGCCTGTCCAATCCCACCAGCGGCACCCGTGACCAGCGCGGTTTTCCCTGAAAATCTCATGATCCGTTCCTTATTTATTTGGAACGAATCAATCGCATGCTAAGTCGGAAAAACCGCTTAATTGCGACATCGCAGGTGTTAACTGAGTTCGCCGTGCAAAACATATTTCAGGATTTGTGCAACCTGTGCTGGGGTGGATGTCACGGCCAGCGCGGCGGCGTCCACCTCTTTCAGGGCGTGCTGATGATCGTCCCTATGCATAATGATCAATGATTTTCCAAGTGCGGCTGCATAGCCCGCATCAAACGCTGCGTTCCACTGTTTATATTTTTCGCCAAAGCGGACCACGACGATATCTGCATCACTGATTGCCTTGCGCGTGCGGATGGCGTTCACTTTGGCGCCCTTATTGTCATGCCAAAATTTATTCTCCTCAGCCCCCAAAATGCTGACGCCGCAATCATCACTTGCTGCGTGGTCCAAAACAGGAGAGGTGAAAGTGACATCCAAGCCCTGACACAGGTCCATAATTTCGTCGCGCCAATTCGTGTGGATTTCTCCTGATAGATAAATTTGCATGATCGTCTTCCTTTTACTTTGACTGGATGTAATGGGATTTATGCATTTTGCAAATGTTGAAGATATGTGCGCGCGGCTTATTCTTCATCGTATAGATCCTTGTAGGGACAGTCGAATGGATAACAAAACACTGGAAGAGGGCGGCTGGACAGTCGCATCCGATGGCCACTCGGCCAACAAAACGTATCGCTTTCCAAGCTTTTCTGCGGCGATTGCGTGGATGGCGTCACTTGTTGATCAGATCGACGACCTAAACCATCATCCAGAATGGCAAAACGTTTATAATCGTGTGGAGGTGCGCCTTACGACACATGATGCAGGTACGCTGACCGACTTGGATACCCAACTGGCACGTGTTTTGGATCAAAGTTTTGACCTTATGCCGGGTTGAATTCGTACTCCTTAAGTGCTTCAAGTGGCACAATATCCAATGCGCGCGCATGTGTGGCCTCTAGCACAACTTTGGGTGCGCAACCCTCTTCATAGGCTTGTAAAAAGCGCTTCGCACATAGGCACCACTGATCCCCTGGCTTTAACCCCTGAAATCTGTATTCTGGGCGTGGGGTAGAGAGATCATTTCCAAGATATTGGGACAACATCAAAAATTCTTTATCCATAATGGCGCAGACCGTGTGGCTGCCTCTATCTTCTGCGCATGTATCGCAGGACCCATTTCGAAAGAAACCTGTCACAGGATCCATTGAACAGGGGATCAAATCACCACCTAATACATTTTTTGAGGGGTCTTTTTCCATGGGGTCTCCAAACTGTCGGCTGTCACAAAGTTAGTGCAAGGTTAACGCTTGTCATCCAAAATTTTCGACGCGTTATCCTTGGCTTTGTCGAATAACGCGTTCCAGCGCATCCAAAAATCGGGACCGATCTGATTTCGAAAACGATTTGGATCGACCCTGAAAAAACGGGTCTGCTGATCGAATATCCGACATCAAATCACGCGCGGCTAAAACAGGACCAATGTTTTTAGACGTCAAAATCTCACCATTGGGTTTTACGACAAGTGATCCGTGTTCAATCGCACGGGCAGCAAGGGGAATATCGGATGTGACAACGATATCCCCTGTTCCGCAATGATCGGCGATCCACTGATCCGCCACGTCCGCGCCGTGGTCCACAACCACGGTTGAGACAATCGGGTTTTGTGATGGACGAATGCCGCCGTTGCTGACAATAAATACTGGAATTTTGTGGCGTGTGGCGGTTTTTTCTACTTCTGCTTTGACGGGGCAGGCGTCGGCATCAACGTAAATTTTTGTCATTTAAATCGCCTGTTATTCAATTCTTTCCCCGACATATCGTGAAACGCATTGGGGGTCACGGACAAATCGGGAAATCACGCATTGCTTTCATTTTGGGGGCGGGTAAATTGAGGTCAATCAACTTTGCAACAGGAAATCAAATGTCCCAATTGCCAATGATCCTTGAACTGGGTGTGGGCAGTGCCCTGCGTTCAGGAAGCTATACCAAAGCCGCCTGCCGCGCAGTGCGTGACGCCCTATGGCGCAATTCGATCAATTTGGTCGAAGTCTTTGGCGCAGAGAAAAGCAGTATGCAAATTAGGGCCGAAATAGCCTGCCAAAATCCTGATGCCATTGACCTAACCGCGGTTCAGGCGGAATTTCCCTATGGCAACGTAACGGCCACAGCCGTGCAGGGTGGTTTGGACATTCCAAACCCAAATAAACCAGATCAAACCAGTGCAATCATCGCACATGTGGCGATCATCGTGTCACTGGATGTCACGAAAAAGGAGCGTGCAGCATGAAGCGGTTGATTTTGGAAATGGGGTCGGGTGCCGACCTATATGGTATGGATTATACCAAGGCGGCACTCAGGGCGTTTAACGATGCAATTCGGCACAGTTCGATCATTCTGTTTCGTTCGCTTGACTTGGATCATTCGGTGATGAACGTCAAAGTAACGATTGGCGTGCAGGACCCTGAACAAGTTAATGTTGACCGCCTGATGGCCGAAGTGCCGCGTGGCAATCCGCAGATCAGCGTTGTCTTTGGCGGCCACAACATCACAACGACGGCGGGTGAAAACCAAACCGTGGTGGCCACCTGCGCGATTGAAGCCTTTGTTCCTGATCTAAGTCAGGATTGGAGCGTTGCCTAAAACCGATTGCACGTGAAAATATCCTGTGCATTTATCAAATGAAAAGTGGTGGAGAAAAATATGCTTGAGCAATCTCAAATTGAAGATTTCCAAAAAAACGGCGCTGTGTTGTTAAA
>Ga0181565_10004578_pt1 | contig 10579 bp, 9 predicted proteins | sample 101ome_16_FD_129661 | JGI IMG/M metagenome (GOLD analysis project Ga0181565, IMG submission 129661) | Coastal salt marsh microbial communities from the Groves Creek Marsh, Skidaway Island, Georgia - 101401AT metaG (megahit assembly) | ecosystem: Environmental > Aquatic > Marine > Intertidal zone...
CACCTGGTCAGGATGCCAGTGAGTATTGATCAGGGTATGGACCGGCTTGTTGCCAAGAGCGGCTACCAACTGATCGGTGGCCTGTGCCGAGCCACTGTCTACCAGCAAGAGACCGTCACCGGAATCCAGGGTAATCACGTTGCCGCCCACATCACGGACCAGGTTAATGGCCGGAGTGACCGGGTCAACCAAAGCGCCCTGGGCCAGCACGAGTCGCGGCAATCCCATGGCTGCCATAGTGCCAGCACCGGCGAGCAAAAATGAGCGGCGGCCAGCCAACATTTCATTGTGTTTCATGACTTACTCTCCCGAGACAGCAGCAAGCTGGCCTGCTTCGCTGTTTTCATCATGAGGCAGCGCCTGGTTCTGGAAGGCATCACTGTTGACGATGCCGGATATCAGGGAAGACAGTCGGTAGTCATCTGCGGCAGCGTTGCGAACAATGGCGCGCAGCTGGGGCATGTCGAAATATTCCAGTTCACGATTAAGCGCATACATCATGAGCTTCACAGTCATGGCCAGGGCGAATTGCTCAGGCCTGCCGGCCAGTTCTTCACGCAACTCGATCACGCCGTCAATGGCCTTGCCGTTTGGCAATACTGTACTTGCGTCGATGGGAGCTTCTGCCAGTAAATCAACATCGCGCCACTGACCGGTGACGGTAAAGTTTTCCAGCGCCAGGCCAATGGGATCGATCACGCCATGACATTGATTACAGCCGGGGCTTTCACGATGCTGCTCAAGACGGGCGCGCACAGTTGTCGGCTTCTGGCCTTCCGGTACGGACAGGTCGGTTTCAACATTGGGTGGTGGCGGTGAAGGCGGTGTACCCATCAATTTTTCCAGGACCCAGGCACCACGCAGCACCGGAGAGGTACGATCGCCATAGGATGTGCGCAACAGCGCTGCTCCTTTGCCCAATATGCCCCACCGACGCTCATCATCCAGGGTCACCCGGCGGAACTGTCCGCCATGGACACCATCGATGCCGTAATGACGGGCAAGGCCTTCGTTCAGATAGGTCCAGTCTGCTTCCAGCAGATCAGTCACCGGTCGGTCTTCCAGCAGCACACTGCCCAGGAAGAGGGTCAACTCGGTACTGAACAGGTCATACATCTGGTCGCTGAAACCGGGAAACAGGTTGGGGTCCGGGTCAATGGCATCCAGTTCGTCCAGGTTCAGCCACTTCAGGGCAAAGCTGTTGACCAGGTGCTCGGCGCGATCATCATTCAGCATGCGCATGACCTGCTGGTCCAGGACCTCACGATTTTTCAGCTCTCCGGCCTGTGCAAGATCCAGCAAGGTGCTGTCCGGTCCCTGCCCCCATAAAAAGAACGAGAGACGGGTCGCCAGTTCCATATCATTGAGGGCAAACACCTGGGCATCCCCGATTTCACGCATGGGTGAAATACCGCGGTACAGGAAGTCAGGGCTGGCCAATACGGCAGCCACGAGCTGTTCCACGCCCCCATCAAAGCCTCCCGGTCCTTCATTACCCATATCAAAGAATGGCATCAGGGCATCCAGGTCTTCCTGGGTTACCGGACGACGATAGGCACGTCGGGCCAGGTTTTCAGCAATACGGATTGCACAGGCCCGCTCATCGGCAACCTCGTCAGGCTGGCAAACAAAGATTTTTTCGCGGCTGTCGGTCATGGAAATTCCGGTGGCATTGAAGGGACCGATAATTTCTATGCCGTCCAGCAATCGGGGTACACGCAGTGAACCGGTGAAGGCAAAGCCACCATAGGGCGTAAAGCCGCCAATCATTTCATCGGTTTCCACCCGCGCCCTTTCTATGAAAGTCACCGTGACGTCATGGACACCGGCCTTGATCAGCAGCGGAATGTCCTGGAACCGTTCCATCACCTGGGCCACGGCAGGCGCGCCGCCCTTGTTGACCAGGGCAAAGTCTTCAGGCCCGCCTATCTGTTCACGAAAGACCTCCTCGCTGTCAATCAATACCACGAGCGTCTGCTCGGTTTCGATGGAACGCGGATAGAGGCCGACATCCAGGTCGAGAATATTCAGGCGATATTCCCCGTCGGCAGGAAAATTATGGGAGATCTGCATACCGCCACGTGTGCCCAGGGGGAAACCGTCCTGGTAGGTATCCTGGTCACCACTGACCACCTGGTACCAGCTGTTGGACAGTTTCGGTACCGGCTGGCCCACGGCCAGTTTGGCGACTTCACGAGCCACATTGATATATTGCTCAAGAAAAGACGGCGACACACTCAGGGCCGCAGCAATATTGTCAAAACCATCCACTTCGATATCCACCGGCAGATAATCCGCGGCATTGATATCCACACCCAGCAGTTCCTTGACGGCAATGGCGTACTCGGTCCGGTTGAGCCGCTGCACCGGGACATGCCCGGCCGTGATGCCATGCCCTGCGCTGATCGCCTCATCCAGGTTGCCTTCCAGCCAGGCGACAAATTCATCGATGGCTTGCTGTTCAGGCTGGTCACTGCCCGGCGGTGGCATGAGTCGGCCCCGCAATTTGCGCACGGCGGTTTCCCAGATATCCGCATCACTACCCACGTTGTCCAGTGACATGAGATCAAAAGCCACGCTGCCGGCCCAGTCCTCGCTGTTATGACAGTCGCTGCAATAGGCATCAAGAAGTGATCCAGGGGGATTATTTTCCTGGGCAATGGCCATCGACAGTGTGAAAGTCAGTGGTAATGTCAGTAGCAGTTTTCGCATCATGCAGATTTCAGATTCAGTAATTATTTCAACAGGTTAGCCGGCAACTACAGGCGTTATTCCTGTACCGGGCTCCGGGCGACTGATTATACTTGGTTTACCAGCGAGATAATAACCGCCCTGTTCTATTAGACACCTCGCAGGTAACTGATCTTCCGGGGATTTCAGGAGTTTCTCCTTATTTTCATAATTTCAAAATAGGGTGGAATTCCTGCTGTACAACCCCTGGTGCCTCTTACATAATAAAAACTCATCAGAATTAAGTGCTTACATCAGCTTGTTACTGACCAGGTAAGCCCACTGAGGAAGCGGCCGGAGACAGCATTTGGCGAAAATTCCACATAAAGAACGAGTGATGTTTTACTGCCTGGCCGCAGCACTCCCTCTTTTCATAGTCGCTTCACTCTACAACTACAGTCTTTTGCGTGGTGAAGGCCATTACCTGTTTGGTACCAGCCTGGAAACACTTGGCTATGTTATCCAGGCCGAGTTCCTCGCCGTAGCCAGCGGCATCCTGGTGCTAATCCCCTTGCTGGTCCAGGCGAACTCGAAATACCTGCGCTGGTTCCTGTACTCCGTGTTTGCCATCATGGCCGGCGGCCTGTCATGGCTGGCTTATGAAATTGATGGCGCACCCGGCATGATTTTCTATGCTCTGCTTGTTTTCGTTTCCTACGGTGGCGGCACCTTGCTGGTGTTCGACTGGTATGCCGGAACCACCCGCACCTTTTTTATCCCTGCTCAGGTGGTCCATGGGCATTTTCATTTACGTGACTTTGCAATTGTCTTTTAACCTGGAAAGTGACATCAGTGTCTGGAAAAACACGCGTACTGTCATTCCCTTCGGCGCCTCTTTCTTCTATATCCTGAGTGTTCTTGAGCTGGTTGTGTACACACCGCTTACGTATTATCTTGAAGAAAAACACAATCACGACAAATTGCTGGCCAAGGGGATCGACAATATGCTGAAGGCGGGCCAGTCCACCAAGGCAGAACCGACAACCTGAGCAGCACTCCAATTCCTGCCCTGTAAAGGCCAAGTGGAAAAAACAAGAGGTCGTCCGGCAGACTTCTGCTGATGACGGCTCCCTTTTCGTTCCTGCTCCCGGTTCTTGTAGTCGGGACCAAAGAAGGAGGCAACTTATGAAACGCGACATCATCAATCCCTGGACCTGGCAGGAAGCCCTCGGGTTTGTGCATGCCAACAAGGTGGACAATGCCGAATCAGTGCTTTTTCTTGCCGGCCAGACAGCCAGTGATGAAAACGGCCATTGCCTGCACCCCGGGGACATGGCAAAGCAGATCGACAAGGTACTTGAGAATATCGGGATTATCCTGCAACAGGGCGGCATGGACTTCACCAACGTCGTGCGACTGAACATTTTTACCACCGACATGAATGCCATACTGGAAGCCCATGATCACATGACCGCCAGCCTCAAGGCTTTGGGTTGTCAGCACGCCGGCTGCCTGCTGGGCGTAACGGCCCTGGCTTCACCAGGCGCCATGGTGGAAATGGAGGTCACCGCCGCCAGGTAATCCTGTCGCCACCCAATGGGTAAATTTGTTTTTGTCTCCTACCTGAGCGCCAGGATTTCGATTGCCCTGGCCAGCTCCATGTTGTCAGTGGCCATTGGCTGGCACCTGTTCACTTTCAGTGAAGATCCGTTTGACCTGGCACTCGTCGGCCTGATGCAAATCACGCCGATGATGCTGCTGTTTATCGTTTCCGGCTGGGTCAACGACCATTTTTCCCGCAAGAATATTCTCGTCCTGTGCGCTGTTGTAGAGGCGTGCGTGTATATCGGCCTTGCCCTGAGCATGAATGGTGGCGACCTGAACAGGCCCATGATTTTCTCGCTGCTTTTTATCCATGGCACTGTGCGCACGTTTTATGCGCCCGCCTCGTCAGCCATCCTGCCAAACATTGTCAGCACTGATTACCTGTCCCGCGCCATCGCCATCACCAGCACGACCTGGACCACCGCCCAGACACTGGGCCCGCTGGTGGCGGGGATACTGATTGCCCTGGTGGATTACGGTACCTACTGGTTCATGCTTGCCCTGGTGATACTGGGTGCGGTCTTGTACCTGCAGTTACCCCCATTGAAAACCACCAAACCCCTGGGCCGCGGCATCGACCAGTTGCTGGACGGTATCCGTTATGTAAAACGCGACCCGATTGTCTGGCCGAGCATTTCCCTGGACCTGTTTATCATGCTCTGCGGCAGCGTCATGGCCCTGTTGCCTGTCTATGCCGTCAATGTGCTTGAAGTCGGTACGATCAGCCTGGGTTTCATGCGTGCGATGCCGGCACTTGGTGGTGTCATGATGGGCGTATTGCTGGCCCGGCTGCCGCCCAGGCGCAATTCAGGCAGGTTGCTGTTTATCGCACTGGGCGTGTTTTCCGCGTCCATCCTGGTGTTTGCCATCTCGTCCGTACTCTGGCTCAGCCTGATTGCCTTGTGGGTGTACGGGGCTTCCGACATGATCAGTGTCAATATTCGCAGCACGCTGATTCAACTGGCGACCCCTGATGTTTTGCGTGGTCGCGTGAATGCGGTCAACATGCTGTTTATCGGCATTTCCAACGAGATGAGCGATTTCCGTGCCGGGTCGGTGGCCGCCGTACTGGGACCGGTGCTCACCGTACTGGCCGGGGCCGGCATGGCCTTCATGGTCACTTTGGGCGGCTACAAACTTTTCCCGGAATTGCGTAACCTCGACAAGCTGACCGATGCCGAAGCGAAAGAGGAGTAAGCAAGTGAAACACCTGGATATTCATGTACGAGGCAAGGTGCAGGGCGTGTGGTTTCGCGCTGCGACACAGGAAGAGGCTGCTCGCCTGGGTATCAATGGCTTTGTTCAGAATGAATCCGACGGCAGCGTCTACCTGGAAGCTGAAGGCAGCCAGGAACAACTGGCAGACTTACTGGTCTGGCTACAACAGGGACCGCCCCGGGCTGAAGTCGATGACATCACGAGCAATGAATCCGGACTGAAGAATTTCAGCGGTTTTGAGATCAGGCGGTGATGGTGAACGGCGCTAACACTGGTGATGCGCCATCTGCCTATGAAGTCGACACTTCCCCGAGCAGCCAGTCAACAGCAGGGTCGCTGCGATCAACGCGGAACTTGCGTGGCAGGTAGTTCAATTGGGGTGTGCCGGACAGCAAGTTCGCAAACTCATTCATCGGAAAACTGACCAGCCTGCAATCGGTTTCTGCCTCTATGACTCCCGGCATTGCCGAAGAGAAAGGCCGCTGTCCGAATTCATCACCAACGCCCAGTGCGGCACCGTTACATACCCCTTGTCCTTCGTAGAAAATGTACCAGTGATCTTCCGATAATGTAAATTGCTCACCAGCGGCAATATCCACTTCACTGGCTATGCCGGATATTTTTTCCAGCACAGTAGAAATCAGTTCCCAGAACTGGGGCAACTTGCGTAGCGCCGCACGCATTCGCCAACGCTTGAGCAGACGATCCCGGTAGCCTTCCCTGACCACGAATTCATTGAAGTTTTCCTCGGAAAAGACCATGACCGACACTGGAGAGCTTGCCACTACGCTGGCATTGCGCACATTGGTACCCGTCACAACAGCCATCTCACCGATTATTTCTCCGGCCTGCAAGCTGGCAATAGTCTGGAAATCCTCACCATCGAAAACCACGACATCACAATAGCCGGTCAGGATCAGGTAGACAAAACCCCGGGAGCGCTCCTCCTGTACCACGATGACATCACCCTTGTTATAGCGTCGGACTTCTTCCTCCGCCATGATGGTGCGTACCCAGCGGTCTGAAAAAGGCTCACCCAACCAGGTCGACAGATACTGGTTCATGAGAGAGTTATAGATGGATTCATCGCCATCCACCACGATGTAACGCTTGCCGGAGCTGGCCAGCGAAAAAGTGGTAGTGAACTGGTGGGCCAGGTGCTCGACGTATACAAACACCACCCGGTCGGCATCGGAATTCAGCGCATCTTCCGGGTCACCATGAATGGCACCGGCACCGCCATCGGCAACCAGCAGGTCATAGCGTTCGGAAAAAATTCGTCGGAGGTTTTCGTAGGTATCATCGCTGACAATATTCCGCTCATGCATTTCCCGCACCGAGCTCATGCCATTGTTATCACCAATAATGCAGATACGCTTGCTATTCCCTTTATGTTGTACGGTAAAAGTCGCACCTATTGTAGGAATACTATGCACGGTGATGTGGGGCAGAATTTCCATACCGAAATATTTTAACGGCTCAGCCGGCCTGACCTCGATAAGCTGAAAATATTCGCGAATGACATCAGCCTTCCAGTTCAGGTGACAGCTGAGTTTCTCGATGGCCATTTCAAAAATTTCCCGCGTGGTGATCACCTCGACCCGGTGCGGCATTAGAATCAGCGGAAACATGGCACAGTGATCATCATGCAGATGCGTCAGGAAAATTGACGACACGGAATTCTTGGAGATGCCGCGGGCGAACAGATGCTTGTCTAGGTAGGGGATGGAATCGATCAGGATATAGGAACCGTTATAACACAGTGCCAGGCCGGTACAGGGCTCATTGGCCGTGAATCCCGAAGCACTGCCCAGGATTTCCAGGCCAAGCTTGACCAGGTCACGGGGAATAAAGTCCGACTGCATCTGGTAAGGCGGAAATATGGTGACATCTTCGTTGAGATCCACTTTCACAGCCTAGCCGCCGGCATTGACGGTATAGCGGTCTGGTCCATCGTGGGTTATGTGAAATGAGCCCACGGAGGCCTCTGCGTTTTCCAGGGGAATCACGTTGAAGAAACTTTCCACGTCACGAATGTTGCCGTTTTCATCTTTCAGGGCAAGGTAGTCGGAGGCGCCCAGCCATTCTCGCTTGAGATGATCCGGGGTTTGCCATTGGTCCAGTTCCTCACCGGTGGGACCCAGCAAGGTGAATCGTAAAAGACGGAAGACCTGGCTGATATCTTCCGGTGTACCAATCAGGTTAAGCCTCTTGCCCTCGGCCAGGCCATTACTGATGAAAAGAAAAAAATACAGTGGGAATTCGATATTGTTGAGTAGTGACCCGTCTTTTTCCTTGCTGTCGACCAGGACCAGTGTGCTGAAGGCAGAAATTTTATTCAGCAGCAAGCCCTTGAGTACTTCAGGAGGCTGGCCAAACAACAGGGATTCATCCCCAAACTGGACTACGCGACTGCCATCAGCCGGTTTGGAAATATCGAGAGTAGACATGAATGCTTCCGGTTTTCCCATAATGTTTTTGTTCTTGTTTCCTTACCGGGACAGAGAATGCAGTTGAAGCGATCTTGATGACCTGCACTGCCTGTCACCCAGTATATAAGGAATTAATATCATTTTGCCATCCCGCATTATTGCTGGGCATGGCAAGCATAGAAGTGTCTTTAAGGGGAAAGAACAGGAGTTTTTCCTGTAGTGTGACTTGATATCTCAAGAGTGTGAATTGACCCGCAATTCCAGAATCCCGAGAGTAGAAACCACTGTGCCAGGGGATTACCGACACCGGAGAGACAGGGTGAAAACTGCATTCAAACCAAGGACCAAGTGGAGGTGACCTTCTCTGGTCAGTTAGCCCTGTTTATACCTGTATACAGGCCGGAAATTGTCTCAGGCCTCAATTCGTCTGGCTGATTCAACTTCCGGTAGCAGCATCATCACGTGCGACAGCGACTTCTTCATGTTCGGCGAGATAGGAGCTGGTATTAAGTTTGAGATGTGAGAAGAGCATCCTGCCACCATAAGACACTGGTGTAATAAGGCCTGAATCCGCCTGCTTTGCCGGCAGATATTTCATGCGGACCGAGCCTCTGACATTGCCACCGATGACCTTTATCAGGTTGTCGGCTGCATCAACTTCAATGACAACATCACAATGCGTTCTGGCACCATCGCCCATATGGGGACGACGCTCTGCCAAGCTGTGGTATTCAGGACGACTACCCCGGCACAACATGTCACCAGGCAGGATTTCCTGTTCACCAATATCATAGGCTTTGTACGCTGCTTCGGGTTCAAGACCGTCACGGGCGCGGATGGCCTGGTCGATATAGGTATGGTGGGCGATGGCACGTTGAAATTGTTCGGGATTACCCAGGCCGCTTTCGCACATGACCCAGGAAATAAAGGCGGCTGACCAGAAGTCGCGCCAGCGGGCGGTGATGCCCAGTTCGTTCCAGCGTTGGTTCTGCTTGTTGAGTATCCAACTGCTGTCGGGCGCTGCGGCCCAGTAGCCGGCAACATCATCGGCCAGGCGGGAGGCCTGCTCTTCATCCATCCAGTTGGTGCGCCAGAACCTTCGCAGGCGACCGTTATTACGATCCAGTTCTTCCTGGCGGGTCATATCGATGACATTCTGGCCGAAAAACGTCCATTCCTGCTCTGAAATTTTAACAATACGCTCCCTGACCTGGTCAAGGGGGTACTCGCGACAACTGCGGTCAATAATGCGCATGGCACCAGGTTCACCCTGGATGCGCTCACCGGGAGGCATGACATCAAGAATATTCCTGGGCGCCCTTTCATAGGACGACTGCTCCTGGGCCAGGCAGAAGGATGTGCTGGCGGCAAGCAGGATGAGCAGATGCTGTATTTTTTTATTGAGTGTCATCTGGTGCTTTTTGGTTTCATTGCAGTGGCTGACCTGACTGATAAAGCCTATATATTTTGCACAGATATGTCTACGCCATATGCCTGCGGGAATTCCTCTATAATGACCGCACATTCTATTGGATATTTATGAAAAAACTCAGCCTTGCACTCCTGGTTCTCCTGTTCCAGATCACATCGAACACAGAAGCCGCAGACATCAGCGGTTACACGTTACCGGATACCATCTCACGTTTTAACAAGAGTTATTCGCTCAGTGGCTGTGGCCTGCGTGAAATGCTCTTCAGTGACATCTATCTGCTTGGCCTGTACCTGGAAACCCCCACTGCCGATCCTGCCACTATCCGCAACAGTGGTCGTATTTTCCTGTTAAAGGTGCTCTACAAGGGAGATCTGCCAGAGGATCTTCCCGCACTCTGGAGCGAGCCGCTTGCCCGGCAGTTATCCAGTGAATACCTGGATATCCTGCAGGACATCTATGACAAGGTGGACAATGGCGACAGCGTGGAAATCAGTTTTGAACCGGGAGAGCGCGAAATTGTGCGCATCAATGACACGATCGAGATTCGGGAAACCGAAATAGCACTGATGCCGGCATTGACCAACCTGTGGCTGGGGGAAGAGCCTGTATCAGGTAACCTGAAGCGACTGTTGCTGAAAGGTGAATGTAACTGACTAGCTGCCTGAACATTAAAAGACAGACTTCAAATCAGGTTGAGCCAGCGCTCGACTCCCCTGAGTATCATGTCCACCGCGAATGAGCCCGTGAACAGGGCCGTAATACGACCGGCAATTTCCACGTAACGCTCCACGTACTTCTCGCTGCGGGTTTTGACAAAGTCATGGATGTACTTGAACAGTACGATAGAGCCCAGCGCCAGGGAGAGCCCGATGGCGATGGTCAGGCTGGACAAGCCAAGCCCCAGCTGTGTCCCAACAATCACACTGGCACTGATGGTGCCTGGCCCGACAATGAAAGGCATGGCAATGGCACCGGCTATTTCCTCCGAATGCGGATTGATGGTGGACATCGGTGGTCCAACGCCCAGGATCATCCTGACGCCAATAATAAGGAAGGTAATACCGCCAAAGATCATGAACGCCGCAAAGCGCACCTGCAGAACCGAATCAAAAATAAACTCGCCCAGCCAGGCGAACAGAAAAAACACCACAAAACTGATCAGCCCGGCCCGCAGCATAATGCGCGCGAACTGGACGATCTGCACTTCCTTGATCAGCGTCAG
>Ga0181565_10004582_pt1 | contig 10577 bp, 8 predicted proteins | sample 101ome_16_FD_129661 | JGI IMG/M metagenome (GOLD analysis project Ga0181565, IMG submission 129661) | Coastal salt marsh microbial communities from the Groves Creek Marsh, Skidaway Island, Georgia - 101401AT metaG (megahit assembly) | ecosystem: Environmental > Aquatic > Marine > Intertidal zone...
CCAAACCGACCAGATCTTCCGACACCCGGCGCGTCGTCTCGTCGAGCGACGTGCCGCCCCTACCCACCTGTGGTGGTTCACTTTCGCGACCCCGTCGTTCGACGGCGTACTCGGCGCGTGCCACGCCCTCGACATCCCCTTCGCATTCGACAACCTGCATCGCCCCGGTGTCGACATTTTCACGGGGGACGGACCAGAGCGCCAAGGTCTCGCCGACCGGTTCAGCACCGCGATCACCGACTTCGCCAAGCACGACGACCCAGGCTGGGAGGACGCCAACACAGGAACAGTCGTCCTCGACGGCGACGGCACTCGAACGGTGGAGCATCCCGAATCCGAACTCCTCGCCCTATGGGACGGCCGGTGACTCACGGCGCCGAAGCTGGGCGAATCCTCCGAGGCCCACGACTCGGCGCCGGCTCGATCACCGATGTGCCCGGTGTGCTTCTCGGACACCACCAACGAACCGGCCGCGGTTGGCGTACGGGGACGACCGTGGTGCTCACTCCCGACGGAGCCACCGCCGGGGTCGAGGTCCGGGGCGGCGGTCCCGGCACCCGCGAGACCGACGCGCTTCGACCCGGCAACCTCGTATCGACGATCCACGCGGTCTGCCTCTCGGGAGGGAGCGCGTACGGACTCTCCGCGGCCGACGGCGTCGTGGCCCACCTCGAGGCGCTCGGCCTCGGGCACCCAGTTGGCGAAGCACCCCATCAGGTCGTCCCCGTGGTGCCGACCGCGGTGATCTTCGACTTGGCACGCGGCGGACAGTTCACCAACCGCCCCGACGCCGACTTTGGCCGGACCGCCTGCCGACGGGCCTCGGTGAAGGGTCAGGCGCGAGGTTCCGTTGGCGCCGGTGCCGGCGCGATCTCCGGCGGACTTGCCGGCGGAGTCGGCTCGGCCTCAGCCGAACTGGACCTCGGCTCCGGACCGGTCCACGTGGCCGCTCTTGCCGTCGTCAACTCCCACGGATCGGTGATCGATCCCGCGACCGCCCTCCCCCGCCTCCACGACGGCCGGCTTCGACGGCCCGACCGCGACCAACGACGAGCGGTCGCCGACGCGATCGCACGACTCGGACGCGGCGCGACGGATCCTGAGCGAGGCGGCCTCAACACCACCCTCGTCGTCGTCGCTACCGACGCTCGCATCGACGCCACCGAAGCGACGCGCGTGGCATCGGTAGCCCATGACGGCCTCGCCCGATCGATCCACCCCGTGCACTCGCTCTTCGATGGTGACACCGTGTTCACCCTCGCTACCCGCCAGATCGATCTCGCCGGTCCCTCACGGCCGTCGGCCCTCAACCTCCTCGCTACAACCGCCGCCGACTGCGTCGCCCTCGCGTGCTCGGATGCCGTGCTCTCAGCCGAATCCCACAGCGGCGTGCCGGCTTACCGCGACCTCGCACCCGGGGTGGCCGGTGGCTGAGTTGACGGTCTGCTCGACCACGGAGGAGATGACCACGCTCTCGAGGTCGTGGATCGTCGAGGGACACACCATCGCCGTCGTTCCAACGATGGGCGCCCTCCATCGAGGACACGTCGTATTGATCCGCGAGGCGCTCAGACGCGCTAACCGGGTCGTCGTCACGGTCTTTGTGAATCCGACCCAATTCGATCGGGCCACCGATCTTGACGCCTACCCGAGGGATCTCGCCGCGGACCTCACGACCTGTGAGGCTGAGGGCGTCCACGCCGTCTTCGCGCCGAGTGTCGCCGAGGTCTACCCGCAGGGAGCTACCACGTCGGTCGACCCGGGCCCGATCGCCGACCGCCTCGAGGGTGAGCACCGGCCGGGGCACTTCTCTGGAGTCGCGACGGTGGTGCTCCGATTGTTCGAGATCGTGTCTCCGCATGTCGCTGTGTTCGGCGAGAAGGATGCCCAACAACTCGCCATCGTGCGCTCGGTCTGTGAGCTACGCGAGATCGACATCGTCGGGGTGCCGACGGTGCGCGAGTCGGACGGGCTCGCTCTGTCGAGTCGGAATGTCCAACTCGATCCGGTGGCCCGACAGGCCGCCACCGCACTTCCGAGAGCGCTCGAGAGCGTGAACGACGCCTGGATCGCAGGACTCGCGGGCATCGATGAACTGCGAGCCCGCGGTATCGGCATCATCGAGGAGGCCGGAGGCGAGGTCGACTACCTCGATCTCGTCGATCCGGCCACCTTCCTCCCATGCAGCTCACCCGAGCGCGGAGACCTCATCGTGGCGGCCGCCTGGTTCGGTGGGGTCCGCATCATCGACAACCTCCAACTCGGCTCCTGAACGGCTGTCTCAGCCGCCGAGGACGTCCGGACCGGCGATCAGCACGACCGCCAAGACCACGCCGTTGAAGAGCGCGTGGCCGAGGATTACCGGCCAGAGCCGACCAGTAATCAGGGCCGCGACGCCAAATACGGCACCGACCGCCGCGAGCACCACCACCAACCCAGCACCCGCCGACCCGGACGGATCGGCGTGGACGGCTCCGAACACGACCGCCTGAACGACAACGGCGAACGCCCGACCCAGGCGCGGCACGAGAGCCGGCAAGATCACCCCGCGGAACACGACTTCCTCGACGACCGGCGCGGCCACGACCGCGGCGAACGCGGTGACGAGCAGCGCCGCCGTGAGACCGGAGTCGTCGAAGAGCCCCTCGGTGTTCGAACCGATTTCGACACCGAGCCCCAGCAGAGCGGCAGCGACCATCGCCTGCGCGACCACCGCCGACACCCAAACAAGAGCGCCTTTGGCGACATCAGCGGGCCGCGGTCGTCCGATCAGCGAACGCCCGCTCGCGATGCCCCCTCCGACTCGTCTTCCGAGACGCCGCAGCGACCAGACCAGCGGAGGGCCGTAACCGACGAGGGTGAGGATCGCGATGCCCATCCACTCGGGGAGACCGACCTCCTCGGCCACCGCGAAGCCAACCCCTCCCGCGAGGAGGGAGAGCAGCAGGACTGCCAGGGCCAACGACGCCTCCCGAAGCCCGCCGCTCGCCGGTGGCATCGAGCCCGACGCAACCGACTCCTCAAGCGGCGGTTGCCAGGAGCGGCCGTCGAAATAGCGGAGGCCACCGTTGTTATGCCACCCGACCGGTGGCGTGCCGATCGGTGGGGGTGGGAGGTTCGTCATGTCCTTAGCGGCGTCCTGCCCGGATCATGATCAACCGGCGGTCGACCTCAGTCCAGCCCGAGCCTGCGCCATAGTCTGTCACCCGTGAGCCACACCGAGTCACTGTGGTACGACACCCTGCCCGATGACCTCCGCGTCGACAGCGTCCCGCTCGACGGGTCGATCCGATGCGACGCCGTCATCGTCGGCGCCGGGCTCACCGGACTCTGGACCGCCTACTACCTGCTCGAGCGCGAACCCGACCTTGACCTCGTCGTGATCGACCGCGCCGGTGTCGGTACCGGCGCGAGCGGACGCAACGGAGGTTGGTGCTCGACGCTCCTCCCCATGAGCCTCGACCGGATGGCCCGCGACCATGGCCGCGCTGCAGCCCGACGGATGCAGATCGCCATGCACGACACCCTCGACGAAATCGAGCGCGTCGTCACCTCGCACGGGATCGACGCCGGGTTCCAGCGGGGCGGGTCGCTGACAGCAGCCCGAAGCGCTCCTCAGGAACGACGCATCGCGCACGAGCTCTCGCGCTACCGAGAATTCGGATTCGGCGAGGAGCACTACCGTCTCCTCAACATCGCTGAGGCGACGGAACGCTGCGCGATGACGAGAATCCGCTCGGCCCTCCACACTCCCCATTGCGCAGCCGTCCACCCGGCGAGGCTGACCCACGGCGTCGCCCGGCTGGCTCGAGACCGCGGGGCGCGAATTCTCGCTCCGGTGCGCGCTTCTCGTATCGAGCCCGGTCGCGTCACCACCGACCGCGGGATCATCACCGCCGAATTCATCATCCGGGCCACCGAGGGCTACACCTCCAACCTCGAGGGCGAGCATCGATCGATGATCCCCCTCTACTCGATGATGGTGGCCACCGAGCCTCTCGACGCTTCAGTGTGGGAGACGATCGGGCTTCGCGACCGTGAGACGTTCGACGACGGGCGTCACATGATCATCTACGGCCAACGAACCGCCGACGACCGACTCGCTTTCGGTGGTCGTGGCGCGCCGTATCACTTCGGCTCGAGGATCGACGACCGGTTCGACACCGACGATCGAGTGCGTCAGGCGATTACCGCCACGCTGATCGACCTGTTCCCTGCGCTCGCTGATACGCGATTCACCCACCACTGGGGTGGACCGCTCGCGGCCCCGAGGGACTGGGCGTGCTCGGTCGACTTCGACCGCCGAACCGGGCTCGCCCGAGCCGGCGGCTACGTCGGCGATGGTGTCGCCACAACGAATCTCGCGGGACGAAGCCTCGCTGCCATGATCGCCTCCGAGTCGCGAGAGGGCGACGACGATCTGCTTCGACTCCCGTGGGTGGGCCATCGCTCTCGACGCTGGGAGCCCGAACCGGTTCGATGGCTCGGCATCAACGCCGGACGCCGTGCGGCAGACCTCGCCGATCGCATCGAGGAGCGCACCGGCCGAGAGAGCCGCTTCTTCGGTGGGGTGCTCGACGGCCTACTCGGCCGCTGAGCCGCTCAGCGCTGGATGCCCGGATCGTCGAATCGGGCGAGGTGCCGGACGGTATGCACCGATGACCCCGACAGGATCGCCGACCGGCCGAGCAATCTGCCGTGCTCCCAGTTGGAGAGACCAAGTTCGGGTGCCCGCAACGCGTATTGGCCATCCACCCACCGGGTGAATCCATCGCCGACGAATGGGGCATCGACCGCGCCGTAGACCGAATCGACCCTCGCGGGGTCATCGGTGATCACCGAGACGACGAACCGTGGGCTGTGGTGATTGCAGAGACGGACCGCGGCATCAAGGTCGTCGACCACGTGCACGGTGACCTCAGGGCGATCCTCCCACTCCACTCACGGCCGAGCTCCTCCACCTCGATGTGCTCGACTGCCACATCAGCCGCGAGCGATTCCGGCCAGCGCGACCGAGCCGCATCGGTCAGATGCACCGTTGCACCGGGTCGACCCTCGGCGGCGACAGCGAGTGCCCTCGCTACCACCGGCACGAGTTCATCCGCCCTCGATTCCGGGATGCAGCAGACATTCAAGGTGTTGCAGACCTTCCGGTCGAGGCTGCGCTGGACAACAGCGGCCAGTCGGTCCGCGGAGGCGTCTCCGGCGACCAGCATCCACGCTCCTCCGGTGCCGTGCAGGCTGACCGGCACACCAGCGCTACGCGCCACCGATCCGAGGCTCGCGACCGCGGCACCGGAACCGCGGGCCACCGCGAGCGAGAGGCGACGATCAGAGAACAGCGCGTAACCCGCCTCATGAGACTCGGCGTCGACAAGTCCAACCGCACCGATCGGCAAACCACATTCGGCGAGCGCCGGTCGGAGCACCCGCTCGATGATCGCCCGGGCCGTCGCCAGAGCATCCGAGCCGATGCGCAGCACCGCGGTGTTGCCGGATCGGATCACCCCAGCCGCGTCGACCACGACATTCGGACGGCCCTCGAAAACGAAACCGACCACCCCCAGGGGCGCGCGACGTGTCTGGATCCTCCACGAATCGTGCTCGACGGTTTCGAGAAGCCCATCGCGCTCGGGAGGCGCGTCGGCCCACATGCGCAGGCCCGCGGCCATGTCCTCGATCATTCGAGCGTCGAGGCGCAGGCGGGTCACCGACCGGCCTCGTTCGAGGGCCGACGCGACATCGGCCTCGTTGATCGCCGTGAGGTCCGCCACGACGGACTCGTCGGCGAGAAGCGCAGCCGCCCGCTCGAAGAACGAGGTGATCGAGGTGTCCGAGCAGTCGGTGAGGCGACCGAAGGCCTCAACCGCGTCGGTGACCGCCCGGTCAGCCGAGCCGAGGTCATCGGCGCGGAGATGGATCACCGACTCGCCCGCCACCGCGAGACGATCACCGGGAGCGAAAGCCGAGGCGAGTGTCTCATCGACCTCGACCACGCGGTCTCCCCCGACGATCACCGATTGACCGGCGACCAAGCGGACCAATGGCTGCGAAGCCCCGGTCATGAGGTGGCGATCACCTCGTCGAGCATGACCGGTCGACCCTCATCGATCGAACGGTGAGCGGCCACGCCAACGGCGACCGACCACAGGCCGTCGGTCAAGGTGACAGCGGCCGGACGCCCGCCGCGCACCGACTCGATGAAGTCGACATGCTCGAGGTAGCTCGCGCCGTGGTGCAGCCCCACGTGACGGACCCCCTCAGACGCGATCGGACGCTCATCGACGACATGCAGTCCATCGGAGCGACGACCGACCCGAAGCAGCGACTGAGTGACGAGCGCCTCGACCTTGCCCTGGTTGCCGGTCACCGAGATCTCCTGCTCGTTCACGCTCGCCTCAGCGAACATGCAGAGATCGAGCATGCCCCGAACCCCATTGGCGAAGTCGACGATGACGTAGGCGTTGTCGAGGATGTCGGGAACCTCTCCGTTGTATCGCTCGTCGAGATGGTTGACGTCTTGAGCGCCCGAGGCGAGTACGCGCACCGGCTCGGCACCAGCGACGAGACGCATCAGGTCAAAGAAGTGACAGCACTTCTCGACGAGTGTGCCGCCGGTGTTGCGATTGAAACGGTTCCAATCACCGACCTTCACGAGGAACGGGAAGCGGTGCTCACGGATGGCAACCATGCGGACGTCCCCCACCACCCCGGATGCCAACTCGGCGAGCAGGGCTGTCGTCGGCGGCATGTAGCGATACTCGAGCCCCATCCACACCACCCGATCGGAGGGTCCAGCCTCAGCGGCGTCGACGACGCGGCGGCAATCTTCAACCGTTGTGCACAGCGGCTTCTCCACCAGGACGTGCAGATCGCTCGCGAGGACGTCGCCAAGAACATCCACGTGGGTCATGTTGGGCGAGGCGATCACCACGGCATCGCAAAGACCCGAGTCGATGAGTTCGCGATGGTCGGCGAACAACGTGGGCGCCTCGCCGCCGAATGAGCTGACGGTTGCCGCCCCGATCCCGCGACGCTCCTCCACCGGGTCGGAGACCGCGGTGACGACCGCGCCATCGAGATGGGCGATGTTCTCTAGGTGCTCGACTCCCATCATGCCGCTGCCAATGAGGCCGTATCTGACGGTGTCCGAGGGGTTGGTGCTGTTCGACATCGGCGCCAAGCGTACGCTTGCCGGATGGCAACGAACGCAGGCGCCAGCGATGACCGTCTCTACTTCCGCCAAATGCTCTCGGGTCGAGACTTCGCCGTCGGCGACCCGTTCGCCACCCAGATGGTGAACTTCGCCTACGCGATCGGCGACCGCTCAACCGGCGAGTGCCTGCTCGTCGATCCGGCATGGAACGTCGACGATCTCATCGAACGCGTCGGAGACGACGGCATGAGGGTCGTCGGTGTGCTCGCCACCCACTATCACGCCGACCACGTCGGCGGATCGATCATGGGTCACGACATTCAGGGGGTCGCCGCTCTCCTCGACCGACTCTCCTGCCCGGTCCACGTCCAGTCCGATGAGATCGAGTGGATGGAGCGGACCTCCGGGGTCGGCGCTGATCACTTGGTTGCCCACTCCCCCGGCGATGTGGTGACGGTCGGCGGGGTTGAGGTCAAGTTGGTGCATACCCCCGGACACACCCCGGGCAGCCAGTGCTTTCTCGTCGATGGCCGTCTCGTGGCCGGTGACACCTTGTTCCTCGACGGGTGCGGCCGCACCGACCTACCGGGCTCCGATCCGGTGGCGATGGCTGAGAGTCTCCGCTTGCTCCACCAGGTCGACGACGATGTCGTCCTTTATCCGGGCCACCGCTACTCGGTGGCGAGTTGCGCGACGATGGGTTCGGTCAAGCAGTCGAACTTCGTGTTCGACGGGGTCTAACGCCTCAACGCACGATCACCAAGTGTCGATATTCGGTCGACGTCTCGCCCCGCGCTCGGGTGCTGGCGCAGTGGAGATCAAGGTGGAGATCCAACGGCGGGTGTCAGCGGGATCGATCACATCGTCGATTTCGAACCATGAGGCGATGCTGAGCGCCTTGCCGTTCTCGTACAGGCGGTCGACGATCTCGCGGAAGACGCGCTCCTGCTCCTCGGGTGATCCGGCAGCCTCGATCTCCTTGCGGTAGCCGAGGCGCGCGTACCCCTCCAGCCCCATGCCACCGAACTCGCCGGTCGGCCAGGCCAGGCAGGCGAGCGGTGCCTTGGTGCTTCCTCCCATCATCGCTTGCGCCCCGAGCCCGTACGACTTGCGGAGCACAACCGACACCATCGGCACCGAGATGTTGGCCCCGTTGACGAAGAGCCGGGAACAGTGGCGAACGAGCGCGGTCTCCTCGATATCAGGCCCGACCATCATCCCCGGTGTGTCGACGAGCGAGACGAGCGGCAGACCGTGGGCATCGCAGAGTTGGATGAACCGGGCGGCTTTGTCGGCGCCGTCGGAGTCGATGGCACCCGCGAGGTGCGCCGGGTCGTTCGCGATCACTCCAACGGGGCGACCCTCGATACGCGCGAGCGCGGTGATCATTCCGACGCCGAACTCGCGGCGAAGTTCAAGCACCGATCCGACATCGAAGATGCCATCGAGCGCTGAGCGGATGTCGTAGGCGCGGAGTCGGTCGACCGGAACCACATCCCGCAGCGCCTCCTGGTCAGCGCTCTCCCAGTGATCGACCGGCCCTTGGAAGTACGAGAGGTAGCGCTTGGCGACCGCGACCGCCTCCGCCTCGTCCTCGACCAAGATGTCGATCACCCCGTTCGGGGACTGCACCGAGGTCGGCCCGACCTCGGTCGGTTCGAACACCCCGAGCCCGCCGCCCTCGATCATGGCGGGGCCACCCATGCCGATATTCGAGTCGCGGGTGGCGATCACCACATCGCAGCAACCGAGGATGGCCGCGTTACCTGCGAAGCAGTAACCCGAGTTGATTCCGACAAGCGGCACCGTGCCCGAGAGCTGCGCCCACCAGAGGAAGGCGAGGCAGTCCAGACCGGTGACACCACCGGTATCGGTGTCGCCGGGACGTCCCCCACCACCCTCGGTGAAGAACACCACCGGGACCCGGAGTTCCTCAGCCAGCTCGAAGAGCCGGTCCTTCTTCCGGTGATTCTGATGTCCTTGGGTTCCCGCCAGGACCGAGTAGTCGTACGACATCACGACGCACCTCGCGTCGCGCCCCGAGAACAGATCGCCGTTCACGGTCGCGAGCCCGGCGACGAGGCCGTCGGCTGGAGTGCGCTCAACGAGGTCGGCGAGTTCTCGCCGCCGCCGTTGGGCGGCTACGACGAGCGGCCCGTACTCAATGAGGGAGCCTTCGTCGATGAGGTCGGCGACGTTCTCACGGGCTGTGCGGCGGCCCTTCGCGTGACGGGCCTCGACCATCGCCGGTCGGGCCTCGTCGGTGCCGATTCGGTGCCGGTCCATCACCTCGGACAGGTCCGCTCGATCGAGTCCGGTCGTCGCGGGCTGAGCAGCCGTGACCTCCGGAGAGGACGACTCGACCGCGCCGACCGTGATCCGCGCGATCACCGTTCCCGGCGCCAACGTCGCGCCGACGTCAACCAGTAACTCGACGATCGTTCCGTCTGCTGGGGCCCGCACCTCGTGGTGCAGCTTCATCGACTCGATAAGGCCGAGCACCTCCCCCTCACGGACGCTCGAACCGACCGGCTTCTCCCAGGTGACCACCGTCCCCTGCAGGTGAGAGGTCACGTCGACCGGCCGGGAGGATCCGTCGTGGGAATTCGTCACGCGAGCGATCTTGTCCGCCCGCCTGCCGGGCGACCGAATCGGAGGTCAGAGCTGGCCGGGACGACGCTGATAGGCGGTGATCGACTGCTCACCCATCACGAGTTCCGCCGCGACCGCCGCGAAGAGCGCCGGCACGATGAAGTTCGGTCGACCGGTGGTCTCGGCCACGAACATCACAGCGGCGAGCGGCACCCGGTAGCCCGCCCCGAGGAACGCGGCAATTCCGAGGAGGGTGTAGAGGGTGAAGCGCTCGGGGTGGAAGACCTCGCCGACACCGCGCCCAACGATCGCCCCGCCGACGACCAAGGGGATGAACACTCCGCCGACCCCACCGCCGACGACGGTGGCTGCCGACGCGACTGCCCGGATCGCGAACACGGCAATCAGTAACCAGACGGCGATATCGGCTTCAACGAAGAGCCAGTCGCGGAGCACCTCGTATCCGGCGCCGATGCTCAGGCCCTGTCCAGTGAGCTCGTGTGAGAGCACAAACAGGCCGGCCATGGTGGCCGAGGCGAGCAACAAGCGAACCGGGAAGGCCCGCAACGAAAGACCCTTAGCGACCCGGATCACCTTCGCGAAGGCGCGGGCTCCGACGGCGCAGGCGACGCCGATCGCGAGAGCGCCGAAGAGGTCGCGGATCTCGAACTGCGGAATCGGGATGACCGTCGCCGAGAGTAAGGGTGCCGTGTCGCTGAGCGAGACGAAGGTGAAGTAGCCGGTGGCGCTCGCCACAAGCGCCGGGAGCAGCATCCGTCGGGCGAGGTCATCTCGGTACGGCACCTCGAGAGCGAAGATCGCTCCCGTA
>Ga0181565_10004583_pt1 | contig 10575 bp, 7 predicted proteins | sample 101ome_16_FD_129661 | JGI IMG/M metagenome (GOLD analysis project Ga0181565, IMG submission 129661) | Coastal salt marsh microbial communities from the Groves Creek Marsh, Skidaway Island, Georgia - 101401AT metaG (megahit assembly) | ecosystem: Environmental > Aquatic > Marine > Intertidal zone...
CCTCCATATCACTTACAGTTACACTGGTATACGTCTTCGTATGCCTTTACATCATCGCGCCACTCTCTGCGATCTCGGTAGTACTCTTTGTAATCGCGATAGCACAATGCCGTATCGCGAGAAGCATCTGCACAGTCCGAACAATCGGCACAATCCAAGCAACCCGTCATAACAACGGCTGCAGCAATGGCGAACGCGATAGAGAAAGCTGTTTTCATGAAAACGTTTTCAAAAGAGAACTCGAAGGTGAGGAATTTATTCCGTTCGCGCGAAAAAGACCTAGTCTTTCGAAAGGTCATCGCCCAACGTTTCCAGGGCTACACCCTTGGTTTCCGGCATAATGAAATGCACGAACAAAAGTTGCAAGACCATCATGAATGCGAAGCAGAGGAAAACCACACCAGCTCCAACTGTCGCGAAAAGCACAGGTACAAAAGACGGGATGATCGCGGCGAGCACCCAATGCGTTGACACCCCTAGCGATTGCCCCTTAGCTCTGATCTTATTCGGAAAGATCTCTGCAATAAATACCCAAATCACCGATCCCTGCCCGATCGCATGCGAGGCGATGAACAAAAAGAGGAAGATCGGAACGGCTAGACCCTTCCACTCCAGGAAGAACGCCATGGCCACCAAGCTCAAGGAGATGATATACCCAAAAGAACCGATGTACATCAAGAACCTCCTACCCGACCGATCGATCAAATAAAGGCCGAACATGGTAAAGATCAGGTTGATCGCACCTATCCCTATACTACTCAATAAAGCCCCACTAGCCTCCAGTCCGGCGATCTCAAAGATCCTCGGCGCGTAGTAGAGGAATGCGTTGATACCCGACACTTGGTTAAAGAACGCAATGAGAAAAGCAAGCAAGATGAGTCGTCGGTATTTGGGCGCGAACAATGACTCCTTGGTATGCGACTTCTCCACCTCCATCTGTTCTAGCATCGAGGAAACATCACGGCTCGGATCAATGACCTTCATCACCGACTTCGCTTCGTTTATCCTACCTCTCATGAACAACCAACGTGGACTTTCCGGGATCAAAAAGATCATCAATGTGTAAATCACCGCAGGAATTGCCTCCACTCCCATCATCCAGCGCCATGCATGTTCACCTATTTCACTGAGCAAGTAATTCGACACGAAAGCAAGCAGGATCCCAAGCACGAGATTGAATTGGTAAAGCGCAACCAGTCTACCTCTCTTGGAAGCCGGCGAAATTTCTGAAATATAGGCTGGAGCCGCAACCGTGGAGACACCCACACCTACCCCACCGATGAAACGAAAGATCCCGAAACTCCATGGGTCAAATGCCATAGCCGACCCGATTGCCGACACCACATAGAGCACTCCGATGCCCAAGAGGGTCCATTTTCTTCCCAATCGGTCGGTAGGGATTCCCCCGAGCAGCGCACCCAAGACCGTACCCCAAAGCGCCATCGCCATCACCACCATTCCATGAAACAGATCGGACGAACCCCAAATCTCCTGAAGCGTTTGATCCGCTCCGGATATGACTACCGTATCGAATCCAAAGAGGAAGCCGGCGAGTGAGGCGGTAACAGCCCAAAACGTGATCTTATTCATACCTGCGAATTGTGAATGCGGATCAAGAATAGAAAAAGTCGAGCAGCTATAACACGATACCAAATGTGCGAAACGAAAAAACCCACCTCCTTCGAAAAGAGATGGGCTTTCATTTAAGGGTGGAAGATGGGGTTCGAACCCACGACCTCCTGAACCACAATCAGGCGCTCTAACCAGCTGAGCTACAACCACCGTATGTCTGGTGTTAGCTTCTTCTGTTTACCCAAAGGAGAACCTTCATCAGGCGCCCCCCGCCCGAACGTACCGCTCGGTACGGGCGGGTAACCAGCTGAGCTACAACCACCATTTAAAAAACGGGGTGCGAAAATAATCGTTCGAATTAACATACAATATCACAGAAGAATTTTTGACCCCATATTTTTGAAGTATTATTAGTGGGTATGGAAGAAGGTAGATTGAGTTTGAAGGTTGAGGGAATGACGTGCAACCACTGTGCATCAACGGTGAGTGGCATTATTCAGCAAGAAGGAGGAGCGGATATTCACGTGGATTACTTGATGGGAGAAGCAAATTTTAACCTGAACAACAGCGAAAGATTAGCCAAGATCATCAAGCGCCTTGAGTCGGCAGGTTATCCTACTGTCAATGCCGACGAGATCAACACGTCCGCCACAGGCTGGAACACGATCGAAAAGCGATTTGCGTTCACACTCCCATTCTCACTAATTCTATTCAGTCACATGTTCGTTCCACACGACTGGTGGATCAACAATGCTTGGGTTCAATTGGCGCTTTGCCTTCCTGTGTTTGCCACTGGGGTATTGCATTTCGGAAAGAGCACCTTCGAATCCATCAAGAGCGGCAACATCAACATGGATCTCCTGATCCTTCTCGGTTCCACCAGTGCATTTTTCTACAGTCTATATGGAGCCATAGTTCACGGCGGAACCCCTGAAGCCCATCAGTTCCTTTTCTTTGAGACTACTTCCACCATCATCACTTTGGTATTGTTGGGCTATGTGATCGAGCATCGAGCCGTACAAAAGACTACGACCATCCTAAAAGATCTTTTCAAATCCAAACCTGAGAAAGCTAAGAAGCTCGTTCAGAATGGTTTGAATCAAGACCTTGAGGTAGTGCCGAGTTCAAGCTTACAAGCTGACGATATCATCTTAGTGAATACCGGCGATCGAATTCCGGCGGACGGTGTGTTGATCCACGCAGACCTGTCGCTAGACGAGTCTATGCTAACCGGCGAGGCAGACATCATGGTCAGGAGCAAGGGAGACTCGGTTCTCTCAGGAAGCGTGGTCTCTGATGGAAACGGCACCATCAAGGTGACTCAGGCGGGTAACCAAAGCACCATCGGACAGATCATCGACTTGGTTAAAGCGAGTCGGTCAGATAAACCGTCCGTACAGAAGTTAGCCGACCGTATCAGTAGCTGGTTCGTTCCTACTATCGTGGCGCTCGCTAGTCTGGCTTTCTTGATGAACTATTTCCTACTCGACGCCGGAGCGACTGAATCATTGCTGCGAAGTATAGCTGTCTTAGTGATCGCTTGTCCATGCGCCATGGGCTTAGCCACGCCTACAGCCGTGAGTGTGGGATTAGGCCTAGCGGCGAAACTCGGCATCATTGTGAAGCGTGCTTCAGCTTTTGAGGAGATCTCATCTCTCAACACGATCGTCTTTGACAAGACTGGCACCTTGACCACGGGGGATCTGAACATCGTCCTTGACCAAGTCCAAGAAGGCTTCAGCATGGAGCAGGTTTGGGGAATGATCCGCGCCTTGGAGATACGATCAAATCACCCCATCGCCAATCAATTACTGCAGCTCACCGAAGGCGTGAGCGAACTTCCGTTAGAGCAGATCGAAGAAGTAAAAGGCAAGGGAATGTCCGGCCAATGGAATGGAAAAACGATTCTTTTCGGCACGCCGGAATTCACGGAACAGTCTCCTGGCGTTGGAGACCTCTGTCTAGTGGTTGATGGTCAGCTTGCGGCTTCTCTTCATGTGAAAGATCACTTGAAAGAAGACGCGAATCAAGTGACCAGATTCCTGCGATCAACGGGCAAAACATTGATGATCCTCAGTGGTGACCGAAAGGAGAAAACCGAACAGACCGCTCAGGAATTGGGTATTTCGGAATTCAAGTACAGACAATTGCCCGAAGACAAACTCAGAGTGATCTCTGAATTAAAGGAAAAAGGTAAAGTCGGTATGATCGGTGATGGGATCAACGACTCCCCTTCTCTTGCAAAAGCAGATGTGGGAATCAGCATAGGAAATGCGAATGCCTTAGCTGCCGAAAGCGCAAAGGCGGTCATTCTCGGCGAGAAAATGATCAACCTGCAGCGCCTTTTCAAGATCAGTGACCGCGTAGTTTCTACGATCAAACAAAATCTTTTCTGGGCTTTCGCGTATAACCTGGTAGCGATCCCGCTTGCCGCGCTCGGTTACCTGGACCCCATGCTCGCCGCCCTTTCGATGGCGTTCAGTGATGTGGTGGTCATTGGGAATTCATTAAGATTGCGGCTCGTTCTGGGAAAACAAACCACTTGAGAAGTGCCATCTTCATATCATCCGGCATAGGCAACGCCCTGCTCCTTGTTCCGCTGATCAAGCGACTCAAGGAACAAGGACAGCTCACCGCGATCAGCACTTCCCCCTTTGGATCACATAGTATTTTTCAAGGGTTCCAAGACGAACTTTTTGACGAAGTCATCCCCATGTCGTCGACGGTAGACTGGATGAAGAACACAGCCACCTTTCGCAGAAAATTCGAGGCTATGTATTTGGACCATTTCGCGTCTGGCCGTAAGAACATTGCACTGGCCTTCACCAACAGCAAAGAGGTGGTGACGAATACGATCCCTCATCGATTACCGAAGTTGTTCCTCACTCGAACGCGCTTTGTCGAGCCGATCGTAGGCATCCACGAGGCCAGTCAATACCTGCGTTATATCGATGATACGTGGACGGATGACCAGTTGACTTCATCTCTCTTTGAGCTGAAGGCCAAGCCTCATTCGCGCATTTCTGAGAATGTCTACATCACGCTCCAACCCGGAAGTGGTAACAACATTGCCCCATGGAAGACCTTACGCATCGAAAAGTGGATCAAGGTGATCGACGAACTCTCAGTGTCGCATCCCGACATCAATGTGGTCGTACTGGGCGATGAAACCGAGCAAGAACTTTCAAATCGACTTCCGAAGAGACCGAATCTGGTCAACGCTATCGGCAAGACTTCGCTGGACGAACTCCCGGGAGTCATTGCAGATGCAATGCTCCACATAGGCAACGACAGTTCGATCATGCACTTGGCCGGCTGCCTCGGTGTACCTACGGTGAGCATTTGGGGAGGATCAGACCCCAAACTCTACGGCTGGCACAAAGTGGATGCAGAGAAGCACACGGTGATCTACAAGAATCCTTCGTGTGGTCCGTGTAGTCGCTGGATCAAGCCGAACCTATCCAAGACCGAAGTACCTTCGTTGTGTCCAGACTTCTCTTGCCTTTCCAAGATCAGTGCAAATGAGATCTTGAGTGAGGTAGACAAACGAATCTAAGTTGATCCGAAACCTGATCCATACCCTCAGCAGCCGCTTTCTTATCTCGCTGTTCAATTTGGCCTTGCTGTTTATCACTACCAAATGGATGGGCGCGGAAAACAAAGGTGAGATCAGCGTATTGGTCCTCAACCTCTCCATCGCCGCCATCTTCAGCGGACTCTTTGGCGGTCCTTCCTTAGTGTATTTGATCCCGCGGTATGCCTTTCGGGTCTTGTTCATTCTGAACTATGCCTGGTCTGCGATAACGGCAGTCTTGCTGGTATCCTTGATCTCGGGCGGACTGATTCCATCCACTCTAGGAGGCATGGACCTGTTCATATTGGCGCTATTAGAGAGCTTGGTCGGCGCCAACACGATGATGCTCTTGGGACGCGAACGGGTCAAGGACCACAATTTGACCCAGATCATCAAAGTATTGCTGACGGTCATCCTTTTGTTGGTAATGCGAAGTATGGGAGAGGTATTGAACTTCGAAGCCTTCGTCTCCAGTTATCGAATCGGTCTATTCGGTGCCTTCCTCTTCTCACTCTTCCAATTGAGGGGAGGAAACCGAGGCAGTCACGCCACCGGCAGTATCTATGAAACGATCCGTTCGGCGCTCCGCTATGGAAGTTGGGTGCAAGTGGGGAATATCGCGCAGCTCTTTAATTACCGCTTGAGCTTTTTCTTCTTGGAATTCTTGATCCACCCTCCTGAGAAGGCTTTCATCCGAATCGGAATCTACAGTGCCTCTCTGCAAGTCGCCGAAGCCGTTTGGCAATTTGCCAGAAGTGTTAGCACCGTACAGTACGCCAAGGTGAGTAATCTTTCAAATAAGGAAGAAGGACTCTCGATCTCACTCACTCTGACCAAGGTCAACGCCGTTGTCACCACCATAGGTGTAGCCATTTTGTGTCTTCTACCAAGTTCCGTCTATGAGCAGATCTTCGGATTAGAATTCGGAGAGGTCAGATCGCACGTCATCTTTTTAGCGCCCGGAGTGATCGCCCTAAGCATGAGCAATGCCTTCAGCCACTTCTTTGCAGGTGTTGGTTCACACCGCATCAATGCCTTCTCTTCTATCATTGGATTGACGCTAACCATTGTCATCGGATATCCGTCTATCCAATACTACGGAACGGCTGGCGCTGCATTAACTGCCTCAGTGGTTTACATGCTTCAGACCTGGTATCAATTCCATATGCTGAAGAGAGACCACTCGATCGGTTTATCAGACCTGTTGATCCGGAAAGCAGACCTCGTGTTGGTCAAGGAAGTTTGGAGGAAAATCAAACCTTAAGGTCAATCCTCTGCATCGCTTGACAAAGCACGACGTTTATTACATTTGACGTTCTAGATGCACTAATCACATTCAGTCTAATTAAACAGCAAACTATGAAGAGGTTTTTACTTTCTGCCTTTGCAGCGGTGTTTGCCATGTCCGGATTCGCACAGTCCTTAAAGGTCTCTGCTTCTCCTGAAATGGCTTCGAAGTCGGCACTTACAACCAAGCGACTTGCAATTAACCAGAACCCTACTTTCATCCAAACAGGCGAAGGATTCAGCGGTGTTCGTCAGATCAGCGCCACGGAAGTGGAGGTCGGCGACACGCGCTATGACCTTCAAACGAACTCCGCTATTCAGCGTCGTTTGATCAATCATGGAAACGGAACTGTTTCTGCTTCTTGGACCTTCAGTAGCGTAAACTCTTGGGCTACACGAGGAACAGGCTACAACTATTTCAATGGGTCTTCTTGGGGCACTGCACCTACTTCTGAGATCGAATCAGAGCGTACGGGATGGCCAAGTCTTCTTACCGTATCAAGCGGAAAGGAAGTCGTGATCTCACACAGTACAGCAAACAACGTGCTTCGTAAGAGCGACCGCTCTTCTGTAGGATCAGGAACATGGACACAGGCTAACCTAACTTCATTGGACGCACAAGTTTGGAACCGAGCCACCTCTGATCCAAGCACGAATTCGATCCACATGATCGGCATGACATTGCCTACCGCATTGGCAGGATCTGTTTACAATGGTATGGACGGCGCGCTACTTTACTTCCGTTCTTCGAATGGTGGTACATCATGGGACATCTCAAACTTCCAGATCCCTGGAACGGACAGTGCTTACCATGATGGACTTGGCGGTGACGCTTACGCTATCGACGTAAAAGGTGATACCGTAGCGATCGTTGTCGGAGAGATCGGTCGTGGAGTTCAGTTGTTCAAGTCTACCAACAATGGACAATCTTGGACCAAGACAGACGCTTTGACCTCAGACATCTGGTTCGTAGAAAACGAAACATTCATCGACTCTACCAATCGACTTTTCACCTCTGACGGTAACGTAGCTGTATTGCTCGACGCTAACGGTGATGCTCACGTATGGTTTGCCCGTATGTTCATCGAGAACGACGACCTTAATGATGGAAGCTTCACATACTTCCCATTGACCAATGGTATCAGTTATTGGAATGAGAGCTATCCAGAAGGAGAGCCTATCTACTTGACCGGCGCTTTGGATTACAATGGTAACGGCACCTTGGACTTCATAGGTACTGGAATTGAGACGGTAGGACGTTATGGTAATGGAGGTCTTTGTGGACACCCACAAGCGGGTATCGATGATGAAGGCTGTATCTACCTTTCTTACATGGCTTACCGTGAAGACTTAGACAATGGTTCGCAGAACTATCGTCACACCTACGTGATGCGTTCCTGCGATGGCGGTTGTACTTGGTCATTCCCAATCGATGTAACCGGTGCTTCAGCTAACAACTTCTCTGAGTGTGTTTATCCAACTATCGCACGCAACGTGGATACCTTGGTTCACATTCTTTATATGTCTGACAACGAACCTGGTATCGCCGTTTCTGGTGATGAGGATCCAGCAGGTGTGAACAAGATGATCTATTTGACTGAGAGCACGGATCGCTTCGACACCACCGACCTCTGTCCAGTAGAGATCGTCGGTAACAGCCAGCTTTGTGTTGGAGGAACCGGCGACCTAGAGGTAATCGGATGTGCTAGTGCATATTCTTGGAGTGGCCCAGGTGGTTTCTTCGCAACAACAGCCTCTGTGAACATCACTGCAGTGGGCACTTACACTTGTACAGTAACCACAAGTTGTGGATCTAGCACAGAGGAGTTTGAAGTAACAGAATACACAGGAACTAGCGGACCTCCCGTTTCTGTTCAGGCTTCTGTAGCTACCATGTGTGCAGGTGACACTTCTGTGATCACTGCAAGCTCAACTGTGAGCGGAGTAACATTCTTGTGGAGTGCTAACGCTGGTAGCGCAACCACTCCTTCTGTTACAGTAACGGCACCTGGTCTTTACACTGTGACTGTTACCGATTGTGGTAGCGGAACAACTGTAGAGTCATTTGAGATCTTCGAACCGAACTATCCTCCAAATGCAACCATCGTAGGTGATCTGTTCATCTGCCCTGGTGAAAGCACTACGCTTACCGCGTTACAAGTAACAGGAGGTAACTACACATGGAGCACAGGTGGCACTAGTCCATCGGTGACCGTTTCTGCTGCTGGCACCTACACCGTAACGGTGGACAACTGCGGTGGTACTTCTACGGCTTCAGTGACTGTATCTACAGAGCCAGCTCCTGCAGCAGCAATCGATGCTCCAGAGACTGAGGTCTGCGAAGGTGGTCAGCTGACTGCTACTGCAAGTGGAGGTTCCGGTTACGAGTGGAGCAATGGTTCTACCTCAGCTACGTTGACGATCAGTCAGCCATCTGAGTCTGGAACCTACACCGTGACGGTGACCAACGATTGTGGAGATGAGGATACAGAAACGGTAACCTTGACCATCCACCCTCAACCTGCTGCGCCGAGCGTGACTTTCAACGGAACGGAGTACGTCTCTTCTCAAACGGGAGCAGGCACTCACCGTTGGTTCGTGAATGGAACAGAGATCACTTCTTTCACCGGAAATACGCTTCCAAACAACCAGAACTACTTCAATCTTGAGATCACATGTATCTATGTTGACGAAAACGGCTGCGAGAGCCCTGAGTCAAGCGCGATCTTGAGCACAGAAGAACTAGCTTCTAATGGCGGTGTGACTGTTTATCCTAATCCAAACAACGGACGATTCGAGGTTCGCTTTGGTGACCTCTCTGGAAAGGTTCACGTAGAAGTGACTGACGTTCTAGGCAAGGTGGTTTACAGCAACAACGTAACGGCGAACTCAGGAAACATCGAGGTCATTGACCTTAACGGTGTTGAGTCAGGTGTATACCAACTCAATCTCCGTGGCGATGCGATCAACATGACCCAGTCTGTGATCGTTGAGTAACGACCGAATGTGATAACAATGAAAAAGGCCCTCAGATGTGAGGGCCTTTTTTTATGCTCTATATCTTTGAATTAGATCAACTCTGTGATCTCGGATATTCCTATAGGGCGTTCGGCGATGAAGCCTTCCCCGTATTCAGCACCAATATATCGTCCAAACATCTGGGCCTTGCCATTGATAACCTCTAAAAAGGCCTTACTCGAGATGGCAGATTCGGGTTCATCACTTTTAGGATTGTAGAACTGCGAGCCGTAAGCCATGACGCTTTCCATTCGCCTCTCCCAAAACTCAGACACGTCCACCACAATGGTCGGTTCCATAAAGTAGTCTTGAATGTAATGGAGCACCAATCGAGGCCTCCACTCCAACTGATCCTCCCCATCCCATTGAGTGGCAATCTTGCGCAAACCAGAGAGAAAGGTCGCCGTCTTCTGAAGTTCGGCACTTCGACCATGATCCGGATGACGATCGCGCAGTGCATTGCACAGCACCACATCTGGTCGACAAGCACGGATAACCTCGATGATCATTCGTTGGGCTTCCTCCTTGTTCTCAAAGAAACCATCCTTCAATCCAAGGTTGACCCTAAAGGAAACTCCCAAGATCTCCTCAGCTGCAGCGGCCTCTTTCAACCTGAGCTCAGCGCTACCACGAGTTCCTAATTCTCCTTGGGTCAGATCCAGCAACCCCACTTTCTTCCCGGCCGCAATAGCCTTCAAAATAGTACCACTACAACTCAACTCCACATCGTCCGGATGTACCCCAATCGCCAGTATGTCTACTTTTTCTAATGCCATGGCACCTTTAACCGATTTAAACCTAAACTTGTTGTCGCAATGGACAAATTTCTGGCAATATTAACGAAAGAGTTCAAGTCTGACTTCCGCAACCCTTATGTGCTGGGCGGTGCAGGACTCTTCTTGCTCTCCACCCTTTTTGTCTGCTACATCACTGTTAAACGCATCCCTGACCCCGCCACGTGGACGGCCATCTATTGGATCGTGGTACTCTTCTCTGCCTTCAACGCCGTAGCCAAGAGCTTCACAAGCGAGACCAGAGCCCGGATGCTTTATTTGTACACGCTTTCCGGACCGGGCGCGTTCATCTCATCAAAAGCTGTGTATCATGGATTGGTCATGGTGATC
>Ga0181565_10004593_pt1 | contig 10562 bp, 4 predicted proteins | sample 101ome_16_FD_129661 | JGI IMG/M metagenome (GOLD analysis project Ga0181565, IMG submission 129661) | Coastal salt marsh microbial communities from the Groves Creek Marsh, Skidaway Island, Georgia - 101401AT metaG (megahit assembly) | ecosystem: Environmental > Aquatic > Marine > Intertidal zone...
CCCGGGGCCGCGCGGGCGGCCGGGGCTCTGCTTGTGGCCCGGGGGGGGGGGGGGGGGGGCGTCGGGGCGCGGCGTATCGCGCGGGGGTCGGGGGGGTCGAGGGCGCGAGGGGGTACGCCGGAGGCGCGGCGCCCGCGCGGCGCGATGTGACGCGCGCGCGAGGCGCGCGTCGTGGTGAACGTCCCGAGGTCCGAGAATAAAGAAAAGCACTCGCGTCGTCCGAGAAGAATCTCGCGGATCGACCGGCGAGAAGATCGCGCGCGCCCAGACTGACGACGATTCGGCGCGTGACTCAGCATCAGCGGCGAAAAGCGAACAACGCGGCGCGCACGTACGCACACCCCGCCGCGTCGCCCGCACGCGCTTTGCGTTGCCCTCCCCTCCCTGCGGTGGCGTCCCGCCCTCCGCGATGGCGTCCGCTTCCACCCCGCCCTCCACCCCACCCCCGCCCGACGCATCCACGGCGACGGTCCACCTCCCCGACGGGCGCGTCGTCTCCCTCCCGGTGCTCACGGACAACGCCGGCGCGATCTTCCTCGACGTCCAGCGTCTCTACCCCGAGCACAAGATATGCACGTTCGACCCCGGGTTCAACTCCACCGCGTCGTGCGCGTCGAGCATCACGTACATCGACGGCGACGAGGGCCGGCTTCTGTACCGCGGGTACCCGATCGAGGAACTCGCGGAGCGCGGCGACATGATGGATTGCTGGCACCTGCTCCTCCGCGGCGCCCTGCCCACGCCCGCGCAGCGCGCGGCGTTCTCGCGCGAGGCGAGGTCGCACAGGATGGTCCACGAACACCTGATCCGTTTCTTCAACGGGTTCAACCACGACGCGCACCCGATGGCGATCATGGTGAGCGTGGTCGGCGCCCTGAGCGCCTTCTACGACGGCCACGCGGCGTCGTCCTCCGGCGGATCGGCGTTCGCCGCCGAGGTGAATTACGCCGAGCCCGAGGCGCGCGATCTCGCCGGCATCCGCGTCGTCGGGAAGATGGCGACGCTCGCGGCGATGGCGTACAAGACCGCGCACGGGCAGCCGATCGTGTACCCGCGCGACGACCTCCCGTTCGCGGCGAACTTCATGCACATGATGTTCGCGCTGCCGACGTGCGAGTACCGGGTGGACCCCGTCGCCGCGCGGTGCCTTGAGGTGATTCTCATGCTTCACGCCGACCACGAGCAAAACGCGAGCACGAGCACGGTGCGCATCGCCGGGTCGAGCCGCGCGAACCCGTTCGCGTGCGTCGCCGCGGGGGTGGCGAGCCTCTGGGGCCCAGCGCACGGCGGCGCGAACGAGGCGGTGCTCCGCATGCTCGAGGCCATCGGGACGAGGGAGAACATCCCGCGGTTCATCGCCAAGGCGAAGGATCGGGGCGACCCGTTCCGGCTGATGGGGTTCGGGCACAGGCTGTATAAGAAGACGGACCCGAGGGCGAGGCTCATGCGCGACATGTGCCACAAACTCCTGAAACACCTCGACGTGGAGGACCCGCTCCTGGACCTCGCGATGGAGCTCGAGAAGGCGGCGACGGAGGATGAGTACTTCGTCGCGAGGCGGCTCTATCCCAACGTCGATTTCTACAGCGGCATATGCTTCCGCGCGCTCGGCATCCCGCTCAACATGTTCACCGTCGTGTTCGCGGTCGAGAGGAGCATCGGGTGGTCCGCGCAGTGGGTGGAGATGGCGGGGGAGAACCCGGCGAGGATCTCGAGGCCGAGGCAGATGTACGTGGGGGAGAGCGAGAGGCCGTTCGAGCCCCCGGAGCGACGCGTCGAGGGGTGACCGAGAGGAGCGTACGAGGAGCGGTTCATTGGAAACGGATCGTCGCGACCGATGAAGGGAAATGATGAAGAGTTTTTCGAGAGACGTCATCAGCCGACGAATTTCCAAAACACGCCTCGCGTCGTCGGCGTCGTGGTCGGGCGCGACGTCTCGTCTCCCTCGCGCATCGCGTCGCGCGCCGCTCCATCCCCGCACTCCGCCCCCCCCCTCCCCCCGCGCGTCCCGCCGCGTCCCCTCCTCGTCCAGATGGCATCCGAAGGTCTTCTTGGGGCCGGCGCGCGCGTCCCCGGCGCGGCGACGACCGCGGCGCGCGCGTCCGCGCTTCCCTCGGACGCCTCGACCACCGCCACCCGCGGCTTCGGGTGGCTCTGGACGCTCAACGCGTGCGCGGCGGCGGTGCACGCGGCGTGGGTGGTTGTGTTCGCGTGCCTCTGGGCGCTGGACGAGCGCGCCGACGGCTCGAAGCGCGACATCACGTACCCGATGTACTACGCGTACGCGACGTTCGGGTCGAGGCCCGAGCCCCCCACGCTGGCCGTCGCCGGCGTGAACGCGGAGGCCCTGCGGAGCGACCTCGAGGACGCCCTCCCGGAGTTCTTCGCGCGTCCCGGCGTCGGCCTCTTCAGCCCGTACCCGGCGTGCCCCGCGCCCCTGGGCGCCGAGGTGGGCACCATGGAGGTGCTCCCCGCGTGGAGAGACAGCGGCCTGACCCTCTCCCTGCACTGGCTCGTCTGGAGCTTCTTCGCGCTGTCGTTCCTCTTCCAAACCGCCGCCGCCGTCGTCGACGCCGTCGACGTCGTCAGACGCCGACGCCGAAGGCGAACGATCATGGGAGACGATCGAGCGACCGCGAGCGCGTACGAACGCGCCGCGGGCGACGGCGGCCAACAGCACTCGCCCCCCCGCGACGACACGAAGACCGCCGGACCGAGCGCCTCGGATTCCGACGACGCGGCGTCCCGCGGCTCCTCCGCGCGTTGGCTCCGCTTCGTCGAGTATTCCTTCTCGGCGTCGGTGATGATCGTCGCCATCGCGTTGCAGGTCGGGATCATGGACGGGTGGACGCTGTTCCTCCTCGCGGCGCTGACGTGGACGACCATGATCCTGGGCCTCGTCGGCGAGCGCATCTTAGGCGTCGAGCGCGACCTTTTAATCGCGGCCGACGCGTCTCGCCGCCGCCGGACGACCGCCGCGGAGTGTTCCGGCGACGTCGCTTCCAATCGCGCGGCGTCGCGAACGCTGGCGCTGTGTCGTTGGGCGTCGCACTTCGCCGGGTGGGTGACGATGGGCGCGACCTTCGTCGTCATCATCGCGCACTTCTTCTCGTCTCAACGCACGTGCGAGTTCGAGGACGACCCGGACGACGGCGCGGACGACGCGAACGTCGCGCCCGATTTCGTGTACGCCATCGTCTTCTGCGAGCTCGCGCTCTTCGCGCTCTTCGGCGCGACGCAGTTCGCGCAGTTCGCGCGATTCGAAAAAAACCCGCGCGTGGCGCTCGACGACCGGTGGGTCGAGGCGGCGTACATCGCGCAGTCGCTCGTGAGCAAGACCCTGCTCGGGTGGCTCGTGTACGGCGGGAACTTCGTCGAGGGGTGATCGATCGGGAGGATCGATCCAGAGAAGAGGATCACGCGGCGAATCGTCGCGATGATGAGAACGGGGGAAATGAGGGTCGAAAGGGCGCGGGCGCGAGCGGGGCGCGGGGTCGAGACCTACTACGAGACCTACTCGAGACCTACTCGAAGCGGAGGCGGGGAGAGAATCCTGGAGAGACGACGGACAGCGCGACGAGCGTACAGATACTACCGGGGGGTAAAGACCAAGAAAGAGACGTGACGACCGGTGAATTACTCTACTCGTTTATACACGCGCCTCACTCGTCTACTCTCCGCGTCATCACCTCCTCCTCGCGACGAACCCCGCCCACTCCGCCCACACCGAGTACGACGCCGAGACGAACGTGACGGCGACGGCGACGCTCCACGGCCAGTCGGTCGCGACGCTTCCGAGCGCGGCGACGACGCTGGCGTTCCAGACGAACCCCGCGACGAACGCGCCCACCCGCGCCTCGTCCGCGGCGAGCTCGGCGGCGAACCCCTTCGCGCCGACCTTACGAAACGGCGCCGCGAGCGGAGCGATGAGCCGCGGGCGACGCGAAGCGACACCGCCGTCTGATGACGAGGATCCATCGCGCTCGAGATGATCGTTCCGACGCGACGACTCCTCCGCCGCCGCGTCCTCCTCCTCGTCCCTCCTCGTCCTCATCGTCTCGTCGTCGTCGTCGTCCACGCGCCGCTCGTCGTCGCGCCGCTCGTCGTCTCGCGCCCCCTCCAGGTACACCGCCGAGTACACGGCGACGGCGGAGAGCGCCGCGGCGTAGGTCACCCCCGGCACCCCCGCGCCGACGCCCCACCGCGCGGCGAGGGCCTTCCAGGAGGTTTGCGCGGCGGCGTTGAGCCCGACGCCCGTCGTGAACGCGAACGCCCCCGCGAGCATCGCCGACGCGTCCTTCGCGACGTCCGAAAGCGCCGAAAGCGGCGCCGGGACGAGGAGAGAAGAATCCGCCCTCCGAAGACCAACACCGCGCCTCGTCGCCGCCGCAATCGCCGCACCTTCGTTGTTGGCGTCACCTACGCGATCATAGTTTCCCTCCTCTTCGTCGTCCGCGTCGGCGTCCAGGAGCGCCGCGGTGATGGTCCCCCCCGAATCGTCGTCGTCGTCGCCGCGCGCGTTTTCTTCGTCGCGCCTCGTCTTCGCGAACGACGCGCTCGACGAAGGCGGACGATCCTTCGCCGTCCCCTTGACGTACGCCGCCCTCGCGACGACGAACGCCGCCCTGAACGCGATGGTGAGGAACGCCGTGACCCACCCGGCGCACTGCGCGCCCGCGCTCGTCGCCGCGCTCTCGATGTCCGCCCTCGGGTTCCCCTGTTCGAACGCGGAGAAGACGGCTCTTCGCAGCGCGCCAACCCACGCGACGGCGAGGATCCACTCGCAACACGTCCGAACGCCGTCCCTCGCCGCGGCGGAGATTTCGTTCGCCGCCAACACCGCCGCGACGTCCTCGGCCGCCAGACCGCCGTCGCGTTCGGTCGTGACCTTCAGGAGCGACTGCAACGGGCCTCGGCCCCGGGCGCCCGACCACACGACGAGCGCGAACGCGACGGAGAGGACGAAGACGCCGAGGCAATCCTGCGCGAGCGTTCGCGCGGGGAGGGTGCCGAGTAGGGCGACCGCCCAGCCCCACATGGTGAGGTAGGTGAACGCGCTCGCGAGGCGGCGGCAGAGGGAGGCGCGGAACCTTCGGCGGACGGTGACGGTGGCGGCGAAGTAGGGCGCGGCGGCGCGGGATCGGCCGGCGACGGCGGCGGCGAGGGGGCCGAGATCGTCCGCGGGGGAGGATTCCATCGTCTCCACGCGCACGCGCATCGCGGTCGCCCAGCGCACGACCGCGACGGAGACGGAGGAGACGAGCGCGGTGTACGTCCACACCCACACGAGTCGGGTGCCGTAGAACTGGCGCGTCATGAGCGTGTCGATGGTCGTCCGCGCGGGGCCGCCGACGAGGCGCATGACGACGCGGAACCACGCGAGGAGGGCGAGGTAATCGCCCACGTCGGAGAGGTGCTCCGCGCACTTCCGAGCGACGACGCCGCGCGCGGGCGGGGAGAGGCCGGGGACGCCCGAGGCGGACGAGGCCCCGCCGGGGGGGCGCGAGGCCGAACCCGCGGGGGCGGGGGGGAGGGGGGCCATCGGCGCGCGCGACGACGGTGGGAGGGGAGGAGACCCAAGCCGGGGTTAACAATTGGCGGAGCAGGAAAAACGTGCTTTGGTGGAACGACGCGACGAACGTGACCGACGGTGAGCGAAAACGTCCGGTCGCGGATTCCGAGCGCCGGAGAAACTGAGGGTCTGTTCACTCAGCACATTCCCCAGTCAGTTTTCGACACCAGCGGCGGGGCGAGCGTCTCATCGATCGACGACGACCGGGCCACGACGTCGCGGGTGCCCATCCACCGTCCCCGGGCGCGCTCACGGCGCACACGTCGCCGCACGCTCGACGCATCCTCTCCCGGCGACGAACGCCTCGCGCCGCTCGTGCATGAACGCCGAGCCGGTCGCGTTTTTCGGCGCGGATCGCACGAACGTCCACCCGCAGGTGCGCTCGGCGCCGCCGCGCGCGCGCCGCCCTCGTCGCGTCCGATTTCGATTTCAAATCGCGCCCGCGCGGGGCTGTCGCGATCGGCCTCCCATCACCACCCCGGCGGCCCTCGCGAGGTTTTTCGTTGACGCCCCTCGCGCGCTCGCCCCTCGCTCCTCATCACCCCCAGGCCGTCGCCGCGCCCGGGTCGAAGCCGATCGCTCCGCCCGCTCCGTCGCTTGCTCTTCCGCCCTCCTCCCCCCCCGGCGCGATGGCGGACGAGACGGTGCAACAGCTCGCGCACTTCCTTCGCGAGACGACCGCGGCGGACGCGTCGCGCATCGCCGCCGCGGAGGCTCGGCTCCGCGCCGCCTCCGACGCGCCCGGGTTCGGCGCGGCGCTCCTCGTCCTCGTCGCGCACGCCTCGGACCCGAACCCCGAGACGAGCGCGGTCGCGGTCCCCGCGGCGGCGTTCCTCAGGAACTTCGCGCGCACGCGCTGGCCGAACCAGCTCGTCCCCGGCGAGCGCGAGACCCTCCGCGTCGCGGTGCTTCGCGCGCTGGTCGTCGCCCCGACGAAGGGCCCCGTGCTCAAGCTCCTCGCGGAGACGTTCCGCATCATCGTCACCGAGGACGTGACGCGCGCGAAGTGCTGGCCGGACCTGTTGCCCGACCTGTGCGCCGCCATGCAGGAGTCCAACCTCATGAACGGCAAGTCGCGGAGCCCGATCAAAACCGCCAACGCGCTCGTCGCCGTCCACGTCCTGCTCAAGCCGTACAAGTACTTCCAGAACCCCGGGATGGAGAAGGAGTCCGCGCCCCCGGAGCTGGAGGCGATCGTCAAGGCGTTACTCGAGCCGTTACTCGGTATGCTCGACGTCCTCGCCGCCGCGACGCTCCGCGACGCCGCCGCCGAGCGCGGCGACGCCGAAGCCGTCGCGATGCGCGACGCCGAACTCGCTCGACGCGAACAAGCGACGGACCCCGCCGCCGCCGCCGCCGCCAACGACGAGATGCTCCACGTCCTCCTCAAGTGTTTCCACCACACCGTCGCGTCGTACATGCCGAACGCGCTCGTCCCGACCCTCCCCCGTTGGCTCGACGTCCTCGCGAAGCTCCTCGAGCGCGCGCCCGAGTTCGACGCGTCGGACGCCTCCGACGACGCCCAACGCGGGTCGCCGCGCGCCAAGACGGTGAAGCGCGCGCTGCAGGCGCTGGTGTCCCTCGTCACCCGCCACAGGCGCCACGTCGACAAGGCCCTCCGCGGGGTGTGTTCGCTCACCGCGCGGCTCGCGGGCGCGCTGGCGCGGGCTCGGCTCGTCGCGACGGAAGAGGCTCCGCTGAGCGCGACGGCGTCGCGGCAGTGCGCGCTGTGCTTCGACCTCCTCGCGCGCGTCGCCGAGACGGCGCCGGGATTTAAACTCCTCGGCGAGGGCGCGACGTTCGGGTCGCTCCTCGAGACGGCGGTGTTCCCGGCGCTGTGCGCCGCGCCCGTGGACGAGGTCGAGTTCGTGGAGGACGAGGAGGAGTACCTGCGCGCGAACCTCCCGACGGACTCGGACGACCCGACGGGGTTCAACGAGGAGCTGTACGCGCCGAGGCAGAGCGCCGCGAACCTCTTGGCGCTCCTCGCCGAGCGCGGAGGAGGAGGCGGCGGCGGCGGCGGAAAAAACGACAAGGAAGAAGCGAACGCGGCGTCGTCCAAGCGGAAGAAAGGCGGGGGCTCGCGCGGGGGCGCGAGGCGAGGCGCGGCGAGCGGCCCGTCCGGCGCGCCGGGGGACGTCGCGCTGCGGTTCCTCGAGCGGTTCGCGCCGCCGCCGCCCGAATTCGCCGACGTCGCCGCGTCCTCCTCGGGGAGTGCTCCGGAGGCGGCGGCGGCGAGGTCGTCGTACCACGGCGCGCTCGTCGCGTACGGCGCGCTGGCGCGGTGGTTGGAGAAGCGGCGCGATAAGGGCGTCGTCGGGACGCTCGCGAGACGGCGGATTCTTCCCGTGCTCGAGGACGCGAGCGCCGCCGAATTCGGCGGCGGTTCGATGAATACTCTGTACTCGACGTCTTCGGCGATGCTCCGCGCGTGCGCGTGCTGGGCGCTCGGCGAGCTCTCGCGCGCGGAGGGCCTCCCCGAGGAGGCGACGCACGCCGCGTTGCTTCGCGCGATGACGGACCCGCGGCTCGCGGAGGCGCCCGCGGCGCGGAGCGCGGCGGCGTCGGCGATCGCGGCGGCGCTCCAGGCGTCGTGCTGGCCGAAGGATTGGGCGCCGCTTCTCACCGCGGCGGCGCGCGCGGTGGGCGGGTCCGGGTCCGACGCGGTTCCTCCGGCGGACGGCGCGGTCGACCCCTCGGGCGATCCCGGCGGCGACGCGGACGCGGACGCGGCGCGGCTCCGCGCGGCGCGTCTCATCGCCGTCGCCGCCGAGGCGGCGCCCGAGAAGTGCGGCGACCCGGCGGTGGCGGGGCCGCTGTGCGCCGCACTCGCCGACGCCGCGTCGAGCCACACGCCCGCGCCGCCCGCGCCGCTCCCGCCGCTCGTCGAGACCGCGCTGGAGGCGCTGGTTGCGGTGTTAGACGCCGCCGGCGAGGCTGCGGACGAACGACGCGGGGACGTCGTCGGTTCCGACGTCGCCGACTTGCCGCCCGACCCGTCGCTCGTCGCGTTGGTGCCGCACGCGTGCGCGTCGCTCCGGCGCGCCTGGCTTCCCGCGGCGTGGGGCCTCGACGCGTGGGCGAGCCCCCGGGGCGCGGCGTGCGCGGGGGACTCCCACATGCTCGAGGACGGGTTTGGCGTTGAAGGAGGGTTCGGGGGCGAGGACGACGACGCCGGCGCCGCGGGGCCGCCGGCGGCGTGCTGCATGGGCGACGCGTCTCGGATCCTCGCGTTCGCCTTACTCAACTGCCCCGACGCGCTCAGCGGGAACCAGGTGTCGCTCGGCGCGCTGGTCGCCGCGCACGCGGCGCTTCTCGGGGAGTGGGACGCGTGGGAGGAGGAGGAGGAGGAGGCTGCGTTTTTTTGCGTCGCCGAGGCGTCGCGCGCGGTGAAGCGCGGGGCGTTGATCGTGCAGGACCCGGCGCTCCTCGCGCCGCTCATCGACGCGCACGCGTCCTTCTGCGCGTCGGCGATGGAAAACGCCGCCGCTCTGGGCGCGGCGCGCGCGGCGCGCGCGTCGCACGCGACGCTCGCCCTCGCCGCGAACGTCGGCAGCGACGCGTCGCTTCTCCTCCGCGCGGCGAAGACCGTCTGCGACGCCGCGCTCGGACGCCTCGAGTCCCTCGCCGACGCCGACGACGGCGCCGCGCTGCCCCTCGCGCGACCGCTCGCGTTCGCCGCCGCCGCCGCCTTGGCGCGAGCGACGAGCGCGAGGGGCGGGTCCCTCGGGCTCACCCCGAACGCCGTGCTCGGGTGGGCGCGCGCCGCCGCGAGGGCGCTCGCGGAGGACGCCGCCGAGGACAACGAGTCCCAGGGCGCGACGAGCGAGTCGGAGGCGAGGCTTCTCGCCGCCGCCGCGCTCGGCGTCCTCGGAGGCGACGCCGAGGACCCCGCGGCGAGGGCCGCCGCCGCGGAGTGCGCGCTGAGGGCCGTCGTCGCGCTGAAGGAAGCGCGCGAGAACGCGACGAACGGCGCGGAGGCGGAGGACGATGACGACGACGACGATGACGACGACGACGATTCGGACGATTCGGACGGTTCGGACGGTTCGGACGATTCGGACGACGACTCCGATGACGGCTCGGGCGGCGGGTCGGGTTCGGGGTCCGAGGAGGAGGAGGAGACGGAGCGTCAGTTTTTGGCGCGGTACGCGGAGGAGGCTCGGCGGCTCGCCGGCGCGGAAGGGTCCGACCCCGACGCGGGGGACGTGGACGAGGCGGACGACGGGACCGCGCTCGAGCTGGACGGGGTGGTGACCGGCCCTCCCGGGTCGGAGGCGACGGCGCTTCTTCGGTGGCTGCAGAGCGGCGCCACCGCCGCCGACCTCGGCGCGCTCGCGGCGACGCTCCAGGCAAGGCCCATCGAGGGACTCACCGCCGCGGGGGTCGGGGATTTGAAAACCGCGCTCTAGTCCATGGCCGCGCCCGCCATCGCGCAGCACGGGGGGTTCGCGCAGCACGGGGGGGTCGGCGCGGGGAGTCCGAGCTCGTCCGCGGGGATCGACTTCGGGGGACTCAGGCTGTGAGGAGGAGGCGAGGGGAGCGGAGGCATTATCGGAGAGAGGCCCCCTCGGAGAGAGGCCCCCTCGGAGAGAGGCCGCGGAGAGAGGCCGCGGAGAGAGGCCGTTCGAGGGACTACGCCGGCGGGGAGGGACGACGGGGTCTACAATTATTGGGGGGGGCGGGCGAGACGGTGCGTGGTTACGTTCGGACTTTAACGGCACAGTATCGCATCGCGTCGTATCGTGATACGGATGCTGGTATATACGGGGCTACGGCCTCCGTGGCGGCGTTCGTTCGCGCGCATCGGGCTCGGCGACGGGCTCGCGCGTACGTACGCGCGATGCGTTTGGTCGGCCGGCCGTCACGGCGCGTCGGCGGCCCGGAGGCGTTCGGTAACGGTTCGTCCGAGTCGTTACGCCGCGGCGATGGGCTGCAGGCGCTTCACGGCGCGGTCCGCGGCGCCCGAGTCGTGCCCGAACCATCCTCC
>Ga0181565_10004594_pt1 | contig 10562 bp, 10 predicted proteins | sample 101ome_16_FD_129661 | JGI IMG/M metagenome (GOLD analysis project Ga0181565, IMG submission 129661) | Coastal salt marsh microbial communities from the Groves Creek Marsh, Skidaway Island, Georgia - 101401AT metaG (megahit assembly) | ecosystem: Environmental > Aquatic > Marine > Intertidal...
TTGTGGAACATGCGAACCATCTTTGATTAGGTAAAATTCTGAATTTTTGATTAAATTTTTAAAAATTAACTGAGATGATACGGGTGCAATGCTATCTTTATCACCGCCCATAATGAGTGTTGGTGTATTTATTTTAGGAAGAAATGAAATAATGCTTTGATTGCCCATTTCTTCGATTAATTGGAAAAAAACTTCTGGGCCAAGTTCTCCAATCTTTTTTAGGTAATATTCAACAAACTCATCTTTTATCATTTTGGGGTGAAATCCACCGTGAAGGACAACCTTTCTGACAAAAGGAATTTTATGCGCATTTCTCCACAAGGGATTGAATAAATTAGGATTATTTTTGGAGAGTGATTTAAGTAATGGAATTACTTCATGAGACTTATTAGTATTGAACATTGTGTCTTTTGGATCTAGAGGGTTCCCACTAATAAGAACTTGTCCTAGTGAATTATGTTTAGATCTTTTAATTAATTCAAGAGATATATTTACTCCCATGCTGTGACCAATATAAAAAACATCTCCAATATTTAAATGCTCAAATAGTTCTTCTAAGTCTGCAGCTACCTCACTAAAAATGAGATTTTCTTCAAGATTATTTACATGAGCTTTAGATCCATAATGATAGCGATAGTTATGTAGTAAAATTCGATATCCATTTCTCAGAAAATATTCTAGTTGAAATTCCCAATGCCTGTTATTGCATACAAGGCCGTAAAGAAAAACAAGCGTAGTTGTTTGAGTTACTTTTTCAGGGCTAAGTATCTTATATTCAATATTAGCATTCGTTAGTTTTGCTTGATTATATGTCGTGGGAAGTATGCTCATAAAATCCCTAGGTTTATTAAATCTTCTTCAATCGCTGCCAATATTTCTAGTTGTGCTGGATTGTGCGATTGTAAGTAACTTGTTATTTCTTTTCTTAATCTTTTTATATCAATTGGGAATTTTTCATCAATCTTAATTTCGTTTATTTTTATTTTTAGGTCCTTGATTTCAATTATATCCCCTGGTTTTACGATGGTTGAGATAAAACATTTTTTTGAATTACATAAGAACCCTGAACCAATATCAGTGATCACTATTCCCTTGTTTTCTCCAATTGACTTAAGATGGATTGGGGTAGCAACCGAATTGTCAAATACTCGCAAGGTAGATTTGGGTTTTACTCCAATTTCAATTGATGGATAGATGAAGGTATGTTCGCCAATTGAGTCATGGTCAGTAGATTCCAGTATTTCGAATTTAATCATACTTTTAATAATATCATTTAATTCAAGTTTGAGTAGCCAGGTTTATTAGATGGTATAAATTACTTCTTCTTTTATCTTTGCGTGGTTAAATAAATTTGATTGCTTAGATGCGGTTTTGAAATCAGATATCACTTTTTCAAGAATATCTTTATGAGCAGATATGTCGGATAATTTTTTTAAATTGGCACCAGATTGCTCAGTCCCTATTAAATTTCCTTCGCCTCTTAATTTTAAGTCTTCTTCAGCAATCTTAAAACCATCCATGCAGTTTTCAATTACTTGTAATCGTTTAATTGATTGTCCTGTCAGTTTTTTATCCTCAACCATGAAAAAGAAACCTGGCTTTCCTCCGCGACCAACTCTTCCTCTAAGTTGATGAAGACTAGATAATCCAAATCTTTCAGGGCCAAAAATACACATCACCGTTGCGTTATGATTGTCTATTCCTACTTCAATAACACTTGTAGAAATTAAAACATTGGTTTCTTGGTGATAAAAGTTATTCAGGATTTGTTCCTTTTCTTGTGGACTTAGCTTTCCATGAAGTGCTTGAATATTCATCCGTGGGAAATTTTTTTTAAAAAAAGCAGTTATTTTTTGAACATTTTGAATATCTAATATTTCACTTTCTTCAATTGCAGGAGCTACGACATAGACTTGCTCGCCCATGTCGACTCGTGTGTTGATGAAGTTTAAAAAGTTTTGAAAGTTGTCAGAACCGATTATACGGCTAGAAACTTTTTTTCTTCCCTGGGGCTTCTCTTTTATTATTGATATGTCTAAGTCTCCAAATTGAGTTAGGCATAATGATCTCGGAATAGGAGTCGCTGTCATTAATAAGGTGTTTGATGAATTCGCTTTTTTTGTGAGAGATATTCGCTGATTAACTCCAAATTTATGTTGCTCATCTATAATTGATAACGAGAGAGACTTAAAGGATAAAGACTCTTGTATTAGACTGTGGGTGCCGATAACGAAAAGAATTTTTCCATCCTTGATTGCCTGTTGAATTTCTAATTTTTCTTTTCGTTTAGTTGAGGATGTCAAAAGTCCAACTCGAGAAGAATCAAAAATAGTTAAAGCAGATTTAAAGTGCTGTTGTGCTAAAACTTCTGTGGGACACATAAGGGCAACTTGAGCATCTTGTTTCATCAATGTATATGCAGCGCCGAATGCGACAAGGGTCTTTCCGCAGCCAACGTCACCTTGCAGTAGGCGCATCATTGGAACTTCTGTTGTGAGGTCAGTGAGAATGCTCTCAAGTGCATTAACTTGACACTTGGTTAAATTAAAGGGGAGTTCTTGTTGAAATTGGTTAACGGATAATTTCGGATCAATGGTGAATTTTTCAGTTTTAATTGTAAGGCGGTTATTTCTTCTTGCATCGATTTGAATTTGCTCATTATAGAGCTCTTCGTATATGAGTCTTTTAATCGCCAGTTGCCTTAATTCGAAGTTGCTTTCATGATGGATAACTTGATACGCCTCTTGGAGTTCAATATCTAACTTGATACTTTCGGGAACGACCGATGGGATACTTTTCCATAGGTCTTTTGGGATTTTATCGATGAGGTTTTTAATCTTGGTTTTCGGTACTGAGTTTAGCGTTGGGTATTCTCGTAGGTTTTTTTCTGGCGTTGAGTTTAATTTTATCTCAGGGTTTATTATTTGCAGTTGACCGTTGAATTGAGATATTTTTCCAAATATCTGTAGGTAATCTGCTTTGGTAACAGTGCTAGTGAGTGATGGATAAGCATTAAACCATTTGAGTTGGATTATTTTTTTAGTTTCTAAGTCCTGGGCGTTTAGTGTGATATTGCTTAATGGAATTTTTTTTCTATTAAGCTTACCTGGGGAGTTTATTGCTGAAATAACTTTTACGCTGAGATGAATATATTGATCAATAGATGCTTCGCTATCTAGTCGTGATTGTATTTTACTGACCCTGCGAGGCAAAATAGAAATCAGCTCAAGAAGAGTATTAATATTCGCAGCTTGTAATTTATGACAAATCTTACTTGATTTACTTTTGTAAAGCGTTTCAATTTTAGATTGCCAATTGACTTTCATTATTTATATTCGACTTTTTCAACCTCATATTCAATTTCGCCTTTTGGTGCATGAACGATGACTGTGTCGCCTTCTTCTTTACCTAAAAGGGCTTTTGCGAGAGGACTTTTATATGAGATTTTACCTTCTGATTTATTTGATTCTTCGTGCCCAACAATTTTATATGATGTTGTGGAATCTTTCTCTGGGTCGAATAGTGTAACGGTTGCTCCAAAAACAATATTTGATGGCACATTATTTTTGTTAAACTCAATAATTTCACAATTTGATAGGATTCCCTGTAGTTGTAAAATTCTGCCCTCGATATGACCTTGCTTCTCTTTGGCTGCGTGATATTCTGCATTTTCTTTAAGGTCTCCAAGTTCTCGAGCCTCTTGGATTTTGACTTTTATTTCCTCTCTGTCCACCTTAACAAGTTGGTCGAGCTCAGATTGGATTTTATTTTTACCTTCAAGGGTTAGTGGTTCTTTTTTGGTCATCATTTAATCCTTTTTAAATAAAGCATCTGCTGCAGAAAGAAGATCTTCTTTTGAGGGGCCTAGATCCTTGCCATTTCCAAGTTTAAAATAGCTGCAGAAGTTTGCTTTTTCTTTTTCGACAAGTCTTTCAGCTAAAGGCTCTTTGCATTCATTATAGACCGTCGAGTCATAGAAAGTGCACATCTTGCAACAATGTAAATGTATTTGGCAATGGGGACATTCTTCATGACGCAATATTTTTTGTTCAGACTCTAGTTCTGTTGGTTTGTTGCATGCGTAGCAGTATACTTCTGAACTTGCACTCATTGTTAAAAACTCCAGTTTTTATTAATAAATATTGATGGTTTGTTTTGTTTTTTAGTAGATACATCCAATCTTCTGATTTGGTGGACAGATGTTTTGTTGTATTCTTCAATAGCTAAGGTGAGCTCGCGCTCATTGTAAAATTGAATCGTTTTGGTTGTTAAGAAATTAATTAGTGCAACGATCCCTCCAAATAGGATGAAGTTGTTTTTATTATCTCTGTCTCCAGTATATAGAAGTCCTGTAATCAAACTTGTCGTGCTTATTGTTCCACTTAATAAATTAAAAGTTTGGATATCATTTGCATTTTGATAAATACTCAAATGTTTAAGTGCCTTAGGGTTTGATCGCATAATTTTATTCAATCCACTACCTCTTGCACCAGTATATCCGTCGATTAGAATTTCCTTGTTATTAAAAATTGCTTTCCTACTACAGGTTGGGGCACTGTCTTTTGCATAAACAAAATTTATCATAAAAATGAAAAAGATTGATATCTTTAGTTGATGGCCCATATGGATTATTTTGCACCTTGTAATATAATTGCTAACCTTGATTTATTATAAATAGAATACAGGTTTAGATTAAATATGGATATTGTAAAAACAAGTAAAAATATTACCAAAACTTTTCGCAGTGTTAGTCGCTCAAGAGAGATTATTGCTGTTTTTACGCGCCATGGGTTTGAAGAATTTGTTGTTCAAGGCACGCAAAACAAACTGCCTATCATCGTGCTACCTAAAACAAAAAGTAAAATTTTAGAAGAATTAGAACGAGACTCAGATTCTTCTTGGCAAAAAGTTTTGGGTTACCGACTTCGTTTATGTTTTGAGGAGTTGGGTCCTGCATTTATTAAATTTGGGCAATTACTTAGCTCTAGAGAGGATTTGTTCGATGTTGGCTTTATCTCGGAAATGGAAAAACTGAGAGATAAAGTTAAGCCGGTTCCATTTGAAGTTGCTAAGGAGAGTATTGAGAACGCACTTGGTGGTAAAATTAATGATCATTTTGAATACATAAATCCAAAAGCAATTGGAACTGCCTCAATTGGCGTAGTTTATGAGGGGCAACTAAAAACTGGCGAAAGAGTTGTTGTTAAAGTCAGAAGACCAAATATTGAGAGGATGATAGAAACTGATTTTTCAATCTTACTATTTCTCGTTAATCAAATAGAGCGAACTTCTGCAGAACTCAGGGGACTGGGGTTATCTAGGATAATTAAAGATTTCTCTAGCTCATTGCAATCGGAATTAAATTTTAACGTTGAAGCATTGAACTGCGAAAGATTTAAAGAGAATCTTTCAAAAAGAGATGTTACAGAAATTTTTTATATTCCAAAAATTTATACTGAACTTACGAGAGAAAATATCCTCGTTATGGAAAAAATAAATGGCACACCATTTAGCGATAAGGAAGGTCTTGCACCTATAATTGATAAAATTCATTTAAGTCTGGAAACTGGCCTTCAATACTTTATGAAATCATTTTTACAAGATGGTTTCTTTCATGCTGATCTTCATGGCGGTAATTTCTTTTACATGGATAATGGAAAGATTGGAATTATTGACTATGGTCTGATGGGATCACTTGGTAAAAAAAGCAGAATTAATTTTATTGCTATTGTTTACGCATTAATTACATTCAATTATGAAAATCTTGTATACGAATTTTTAGATGTCGCTGAGTATGAGAAAACTCCAGATGTTGATAATTTAATAAATGATGTCAAAGATGCATTAAACCCATTTATTGGTCTTACAGTAAAACAAACAAATTATTCTGAAGTTTTTAAGGTTGTGACGAGTTGTTTGTTAAGGCACGAATTATTTCTTCCAAGAGACTGGTTCATTGTTTTTAGGGCCTTAATGACTTTGGATGGTGTTGGTAAATCCTTAAATATGGACATTGATATTTTTGGATTATTAGAGTCAGATATGGCTGATGTAATCAAATCTACTGTCGATAAAAACGAAGTTTTAGAAGAGCTCGTTTGGGCGACTAGAGACATATTGCCAATTCTACGTATTTTTCCAAGGCATTTGAAGTGGTTTTTAAAAGACTTTGCAAAGAAGAATTATGAAATAAAAATCAGACACACTGGGTATGAAAAGGAATTTCATCGGGCAATTGGGTCCATTAAGTTCTTAGGTTTTTCTTTATTTAGTTGTTCTCTTGTTATTTCAGGAGTGTTGTTAAATAATGGCCGATCCATTAGCAATTATACCGATATCTCAATTATCTCTTATATCTTTTGGTTTTTTGGAGTTGTTTCATTTGCTCGCGGATATCTTTCCATTAGAAAATAGGCTAAATGCTGTCAGCCCCTGAAATAAAAAAATCTTTTTTCTTAAGGGATTCTTCAAGTTCATTTCTATTTTTTAAGTTTGCGTATAATGCAGTTGGTATTTTAATAGTGAAGCCGTCAGCTTTCATTTTGTATGAACTTGGAGAAATTATTGAGATATCTTTTAATTTCCTTAGGGATTCTTTTTCAGTATCGTTGCCTGCAAACTCATGAATAATGTTTTGGTAATCCTGCCCTTTTCCAAGCAGGCAATAGGATGAGATATTGCTTTCCTTATATTTAACATATAGCTTTATCGATGAAGTGGATTCTATTTCTTCCCAATTTTTTTTCGTTCTAAGCGGGGTGATAAAAGATGATTCTACTTTGTCTTTATATAGCTTTCTAATTTGATGACGTTCTGAGTTTGTGAGTTGTTTGAACGATCGAAGTCTATAATTTGATTTTAAAAGTGTGTCGCAAGTATCACTTTGACTTATTGTTAAATTGCAAAAGGAAAGTGGTTTGAAATGAAACTTCTTGTACATTTCTACTTTGTCAGACCACAGGAATGCGTAGTCGAAGTTCATTTTTAGAATATCAAGAATTTGATTGAATACTAATCTGAAAACTCCTTTGTTTTGATAATTCTCATCGATGACGATTCCTCCAATGAATACGCAGTTTATTTGTTGGGGGGCGATATCCAAAGTTCTTGGCTTCGTGCCAACATGACCAATGAGTTTATTTTTATTCATAACAAGGTAGCAATTTTCCCAATTTTTTTTATTCATTAAGGGGTAAAAGTCTACCTTATAAGAGTTGGTGGGGGAGTATTCATAATTCTTTTCAATAAGCTTAACTGTTTCAAGAAACAAATTTGGTTTTTTTGATAATTGAATAATTTTAAACATAGGGAATTTTTTTCCTTTATTAATAACTATTAAATTATAACTGAAAAATTTATCCTCATTTCCGATCCGGTAAAAGAAGGCATTTCTAAAAACAGAATTGCTCTAGTGACATGGATGTTACTAGAACCCTTTTATCAAGGAGGATGCTATGGGACTTCGGATTAATACAAACGTTGCATCATTAAATGCTCAGAGGAACTTATCTGGGACTAAACTAATGATGGACAAAACCTTAGAAAAACTAGCTTCTGGTCAAAGAATTAATAGAGCTGGTGACGATGCTGCAGGACTTGCAATTTCTGAAAATTTAAAAGCTCAAATTAGAGGTCTATCACAAGCTGAGCGAAATGCTCAAGATGGTGTTTCTTTAGTTCAAATTGCTGAAGGTGCGCTTTCAGAGGTGTCAAACATCTTAATTCGACTTAGAGAGCTTGGAGTACAGGCCGCTTCAGACACCATTGGTGCGACAGAGCGAAAGTTTTTAAATGTTGAATTCGAGCAGTTGATGTCAGAAGTTGATCGTATCGCGAACTCAACTGAATTCAATCGTGTTCCTTTGTTAAATGGAACCGGTGCTGTTTTTGATATTCAAATTGGAACGAGAAATGATCCCATGTCTGACCGTTTGACGTTTGATGCTTCTTCAGCCGACGTAAATGTTGCAGCTCTTGGTCTTAATTTAGCTTCAATTGGTGATAAAATCTCAGCGCAAAATAGTCTATCAGCAATTGATCAAGCAATTATAAATGTTTCAGGAATTAGGGCTGACTTTGGTGCTCTTCAAAACAGATTGCAATCCACGATTAATAACCTTGCGGTAAACGTAGAGAATTTAAGTGCAGCAAATTCAAGGATTCGAGACACAGATATCGCAAAAGAAACTGCAGAGTTAACGAAATCTAACATTCTTGTTACCGCTGGTACCTCAGTGTTAGCGCAAGCGAATAACTCGACAAAAATGGCACTAGGATTAATTAATTCTACAGGAATGTCCTAAGAATTAAGAATGATGTCCACTGACCTGCAATAGTGGATATCAATAAAAATAAAAAAAACGCAATTTTGGTTTAACAATTTTTAAGCAGGATGCTTATTTAAAACAGGAGGTTTGCTATGTATAGAGGAGATTAATATGGGTATGAGGATCAACACTAATGTGTCCTCGTTAGCAGCTCAGCGCTCTTTGGCACTAAACAAAAGAAACCAAAATGATAATTTAAGAAAATTATCCACCGGGCTTCGTATTACCAGGGCAGCAGATGATGCAGCAGGATTAGCAATTAGTGAAAAATTTAAGGCATATATAAGATCAACACGACAAGCGAAAAGAAATGCAGGAGACAGTATTTCAATGATACAGACAGCAGAGGGTGGACTTGGAGAAATTTCAAATATTCTAATAAGAATGAGAGAATTATCAATTCAAGCTGCTTCAGATACCATAGGGAGTCCAGAGCGTGACTATACTGATGTTGAGTATCAAGAGCTTAAAAAGGAGATCTCACGAATATCTAAAGCAACTTCCTTTAATGGGTTAACCTTACTGGATGGTAAAAGTGGTGTGTTGGAATTTCAGATTGGTCAAATGAATGATCCTATGTTGGATAGATTAAGTTTTGACTTTTCTCAAGCAAATTCAACCACTGTCGCTTTGGGAATTGATAGTCTGTCTTTGGGAACAAAGGTAAATGCGCAGCAGTCAATTTCAATTTTAGATGATGCCTTAGTCCGAGTGAACGGAATTAGAGCAAAAATGGGGGCTGCTCAAAATCGCCTCCAATCAGTAATAAATAATTTAAGTATTACTGATGAGAATATAAGTGAAGCAAATTCTAGAGTCAGGGATATAGATGTTGCTTCAGAAACGGCAGAGTTAGCTAAAAACAATATACTTGTTCAGTCAGGTGTTTCAGTTTTAAGCCAAACTAACAATACGCCAAATATCGCCCTGAAACTTTTAAGTTAATTGTGTTTTTAATGCCTCCCGCTTTGAATAAAGCGGAGGCATTTTTTTTATTTGATGATAAAATTTATTCATGAATAGAAAAAAAACAATTCTTATCTTCGGCGTTTCTGGATTTATTGGCTCTAATCTTGCTGGCATTCTAAAAAATGAATATAGAGTTATTGGAACATATTTTAAAAATCATACAAAAATTAATGGTGTACTTTCATTTAGATGTGATGTCTTAAATAAAAATGATGTAAAGCTACTTATGTTAGCATTTAATCCAGAGGTGGTTATTTATGCAGCTGGAGCTCCTGGGATTAATGAGTGCTCAGAAAATGAAGATTATGCAGATGCTCTAAACACGGGTGGATTGGTAAACATACTCGAATTCACCCACCGTTGTAATTCACAGCTTTTTTATATTTCTTCGGCACATGTTTTTTCTGGCCTTGATAAAGTTTTTTCGGAACTGGATAGACCTGACCCTAACACAACTTATGGAAAAACAATGGCAGGCGCTGAATTTTATATTCACAAGAATTGTCTGAACTTTAAAATAATTAGGGCGTGTAAATTATATGGTCGATCCAATGGTTATCGAGAGACTTTTTTTGAGAAAATGCAGAGGAGTTTTCTTCGGGGAGAGGCCAAGGTATTTGATTCGAGAATACAGTTTGGTTTTCTAGATGTTAATTACCTTGGTTTTGTTATAAGAGAATTGCTTAACTTTGAAGTTAAAAATAGGATTTTTCAGTTATCAAGTTCAAATGTTATGACTCACTATGAATTTGCTAAAATGTATGCTGAAATCTTTCTTGAAGAGGATAGTTTAATTTCTAGTGGTAAGTTGAGATTTCCTGTTACTAAAGATTACTCTAGTAAAAGCGATGAGATCGACCACATATATCATATTGACAATGTTAACCTTGAGGGGTTCTTAGACCTAAAAATGCCTACGATAAAAGAGTCACTTGAGTTTACTTTCAAAAACCTAAATGGAGGCTCAATACAGCAGAAAAATGAAAAAAAAGAGGCAGAAAGAGAGTTTTAACGAGCAGAATTTTTAATAAATTCTTCTAGGTAGTGTCTAACCATAGCTTTGATATTTACCTCTTCGCCTTGAAACTTCCACTTGATGCTATTGAAAGGGCCGATCGAAGCACAAATCTCATGATGAGAAATATTGCTATGTTGATTTGTGTCACTCATTCTTGGGGCGAAAATATCTTTTCCATTTGCAAGTAAGCTGATGACAATTAAGTCAGAAGCCTTTCTTGAGAATATTAATCTCAGAGAGTTTCTAAA
>Ga0181565_10004596_pt1 | contig 10561 bp, 15 predicted proteins | sample 101ome_16_FD_129661 | JGI IMG/M metagenome (GOLD analysis project Ga0181565, IMG submission 129661) | Coastal salt marsh microbial communities from the Groves Creek Marsh, Skidaway Island, Georgia - 101401AT metaG (megahit assembly) | ecosystem: Environmental > Aquatic > Marine > Intertidal...
CTTTTCATTTAACAATTCTGCATAGTTTATATTAGATTGAACACCTGGGTGTTTATTGTCATTGTTGACATCAATTTTTAAATTACTGTAAGAAGAATATAAGTTTATCCAATAGTCTTCTTGGATACCACCTTTTTCTTTATATTCGTTATGCATTTTTTTATAGATTGCATCTATCTCAACATCATCTCTGTTTTCTATTTTTATTAATTGTTGAGTATAGTTAGTTAGTTCGTTTGGTTTAAAATTATCTTTAATAGCAAAAAAATCTTTATCCCACGGACATATTCCATTTATAAAATATATCTTAGTATTAGTAAGTTTTGATAATTTAATTAATATATTGACATATTCAACAAGTTTAACTAACTGAAAATGATCGTGCATCATCATGAACAATTGGTTTTTAACTTTTTCTATGTGATCTGCCTCAAATGTTATATCATTTAATCCGTGTGTTATTGGATATGAATTTGGACTAAGTCCTTGTTGTGTAGAGTATGTTTCGAGCCCAGTGTGTATTTCCATTCTAGGAATACTTGTCCACTGCACAAATGCGTAGTCAAAGTGCTGTTCGGTTAAGTTTTTTACAGTACGTATAAAAATTTCGTCGTTGGATATTCCTTGAGAAGATTGATTTATTAGTTTTGTTTTAGATATTACAGGATTGCTTTTGTGAAATATGTTTACCCATAAAAGATCACTATTAAACTCTTCATCGAATCCGGTACCGTAAGTAAATGAACAGCCAGTATATAACGTGTTTTTTATTGACATAGTTTTAGTTATTTAAAATTTTGTCTGGGTTGTATAAATGTAAATTGTTTTCAGTTTTAAATTTAAGCAACATTCTTATACGTAACGAATCATTATCATTAACAAGACTGTGATTATAAATTCCATTGTTTAGAATAAAAGCACCGTCATCCAAAGGAATTAAACCAATTCCTGCTAACTTCATCTTTGCACCTGGATTAACTGTGATTCCAAATTGTAAATTAATGTAGTTTGCTAGTGATCTATATGTGTCATCGACTATTTTGTCGTCAACGTGCGGTTTAATAGCACCTTTTGACTTGGTCATAGCAATTCCGGCATATTCGATGTTATTAATATCAAGAGATTCAAGTAACTTTCTTGTTTGTATTAAAAACTCTGATACTTCTGTGTATTCTCCCATTTCAATTACCGGAAAACGTATCCATACTTTGGGATCATATGCTGTGTCTGTTTGATTTTTACGATCTGTATGCCAATATTGTTGTATGTCGGATAGTTTGTCTATGTTTTCTAAGATTTCATTTCTACAATTTTCAAAATCAACATCAGACATCCCAATATCCACATACTGAAACGGTATGTTTGTTATATCTAAATCACTTTTGTTTATCACAGTGAAATCAAAATCGTACTTGAAATAGTCTTTGACAACATTAGGGTGATTATCTTCGACTTGAACAGATTCCGGATAATATATAACAAATCTTTCATACAGATTAGATCCGTATAATCCGTTCTCAAATTTTTTACTAGTTAACACAAACCACATACTCAAAGGATTACCAAATGGAAGAGTCCAAGTTAAACCAGATTTCCATATTTCGGTTGTGGGTTGTATCTTTTTTCCTTGATCTTCGATGTAACTTAAATAAATCGTGTGTTTGATATCATCGCCGTTGATTTTTACATTATTAATTTTTAATAAACATTCGTTGTCCGAATAAGCAGTCAATCTCAATTTATGAATACCTTGTGGTAGTGTTTGTGTTATAGATATTTTATCTTTGCTGATTGTGTGATCACAAATTTGTTTATCAATAGATACCTCAACTGCGTCAAACACAGATACATCTCTGTTGTAAAAAATTTCAATAGTAAACATACGACTACTTATTTGCGTTGTTGAGTTCTTCTTGTAATTGTTGGACTTGTGCTTCGAGACGTTTGATTTGTCTTAATAGTTTCTTTGGATCAAGATTATCTGCATCAACATCTCTGTAATTGACAGCATTGTTTTTGATTATTTCGTACAGTGTTTTAGTACGGCATTCGTCAAAGGAGTCTGGATAAACTTCTTTTAGTTCTTCTAACAATACACAACCATCATACTGATTGATTTTGCCTTCTTTAATATCTTGGGCAAACTGTTTTCTTGGTATGCCTAATAATTTAATTGCTTTATTTGCCGATAACATTGCTTAAGTATTTACTTGATAGTCCTTTAAATAACGTAATTTGGCCCACGAAGTTTGTATATTTGACTGTTTATAATAGTTTAATCCATCTTCGAATATTTTCCAAGCCTCCGGATCTTTGAGTTGTGCTTCTTTTTCTAAGTTGGCACATTCGTTAAATTCAGCACCTGGTTCTGACAGGTATTTTTTATGTTCGCCGTTGTTGATAAATTCTTCGTCTACTAAATCTCTACCAATACAAGACGCATGGTCTCTGTATGAGAACGTAGTTAATGTATTTGATCTTTGAGTTTGTTGAACATACTCGTTGTCTACTTCAAACGGCAAACTTTCATAATACTGTATAGCCATATGGGCCTGTTTCACTAATATTTTTATATCGTCCCAAAAGAAGTTATAAAAAGTAGGCAATGCACAAGTGTTAAACTCGTGTGTATCAAATACAACATGATACCATTTTTTATCTTCTAACCATAGACGTGGAGGATCTGAACCTTGTATATTCATAGTTCCTGGATTAAATAACCTTTCTGCTATGTCCGTTCTTCTTCCCAACCAAACGTGTCTCAATGGTTTGCTAAATCTATACATCACAAATGGATGATATATCCATTCCTTGCTGTGACGTTTATAAAAAGGGACAGCGTCTTGATATCCAGTTTCCATAATTGTAAATTTACAATTTGGTTGTAGTTTTTGAAACTCTTCGACGTGTTTAAATACCAACTGTTTTTCTGTTTCGTAATACGGATAAGGATCATATGTTTTATCGTGAAACAAAATCTCATCTAATGGTATGTTGTATTTTTTAAATATGTTGTAAATTGTATAACTGTCTGTGCCTGCACTGTACCACAAGCACAAATAGTCATTTTCTTCTCTAAGTTTGATACAACGTTGTTTAAGTAATGTATGCCAATCTTCTGCAGGTTCATTTGAAAAATCAACTTTATCTAACTCATCATCTCTAAAGTAAAATTTAACTTTATCTTTATCGAACCCAGCCTCTTCCCACGCCTGTAAACGGTTTATGTAAAACTTATCTCCCACTTTCCAACCCACATCCGAGTCTGTTGTTTGTGGAGTAAAATCTTTAAAAACTTGCATTTTTTATTTTGTCTATTGCTTGTTCTAGTGTTACAGATTCGCTATCGTGATAGACAGCAATATAAGATCTTGCATCCAACGATAGATTCATTGATGCATAACTGTCGCTGTTTGTAGAAGTAAACTTATCGTATTTTTTCCAGTCTCGTATCAGTTTGTCATTGACTTCTACAAACTGTGCTAATTTAAAATCGTCTAGAAAAAATACAGTTCTAAACTTCTTTCCTTTGTATGCCATCGATGGTATTTCGTAGTCACCTGGAGTTTGTGTAATGTAATCTACAATTATATCATTCATATATGATGTACCTCTTTTGACATAAAATCATTATATTTGGGAGTTGGTATTCCAGTAATTCTCATAACATATCTTGGATCATCGCCACATGAACCTGCAGAATGATAAATCTCTTGCCCATTATAAAAATATAAATCTCCAGCGTCCCAATTGTTTAACATCATATCACCCATTTGCATATACTGTCCCGGCTTACGATCTTCGAGCAACATCAACATTCTTATGTAATGAGTATTTTTCCATTCGTGTACTTGTTCTTCTCTTTCCAAACCTTCACGCTCAACGTGGTCATACTTTGGAATATAATCTTTATGTAGTAAGTTAGTTTCTCCTCTGTTGTATTTTAAAATAATCAGTTGAGAATCTTTGAGTCCAATTAAGTCACGTAAACTTTCTAATGTTGGCATTGTTTTGGGATCTAAAAATCCTCTGGAATTTCTTAAAATTTTTTTCTCTGCGTGAATGATATTGTGATGATTTAATTTTTTATATTTCTCTTCATCGCCCATTGCTTTGAGAGACTTCTCTAAATAATATCTTTCAAAATTAGGCTGGTACAGTTTTAGTTCTTCTGTCCAATCGCCAATAATTTTAATTTTCTTTACTTCCATCTTCTACAGGTAAAAAGTTAAAAATAAGTTTACGTGTTTGATGACCAGTTTCAAAGACAATGTTTTTAATTGCTTGTGTAAAATCATCCGGATTCATACGTTTTCCGAAGTTTAAGTGTTTAGTTCTTTCTACATCCATTAATGTTGGAGCAACAATAGTAACAAGAGGCCAATTAGATTGATTCCATAATTGCTCAGCGGCACATTCCAAACTCTGTTTTGCTGTTCTGTATTGTAGTCCACGTGTTCCGTGTTTGAGTGGTTCCCATCTGTGTGTTGATGAACTTGAAAACACAATAATACGTTTTTCAAGTCCTTGCCATTCTTCCCATAACTCAATTAATAAATCTGTTTGTGCCCACGGATTTTCATCGGAAAATGCATTGCTTATAAAGATATCACAATCCATACTTTCTTCGATAATCTTTCTACGTCCTTCTTGCGTATTAATAGAATATCCATTTGATCTAGAAAAACCTTTGACTTGACAACTGTCGTTTAATACTTCTGCTACCGCGGCCCCTATTCCTTTGCTGTGTCCAGTTAATGCAATTTTCATTGTTATTCCTATAATATAGTTGAGTTAGTTCCACCATCGATTGTAATGTTAGCACCATTAACATAACTTGCACGGTCACTTGCTAAAAACACTACAACATTTGCTACCTCTTCTGGTTGCATGATACGTTTCATTGCGTATTTGTTTTCAAAATTTTCTCTTGCTTTGTCTACTGTAATTCCGGAATTTTCGGCATTTGCTTTTAGTGTGTTTTTAAAACGATCAGTTTCAACTGCTACTGGGTTTACTGAATTTATACGTATGCCATTTGAAGCATATACGTGTCCTAAACCAGCAGTTGCTAACATAAGTCCGGCATTTCCGGCGCCACCTGTCAAATGAATTGGCTGTCCTTGTCTTCCGCCATACCCAATTACATTTACTACACTACCTTGTCCACGTTGTTTCATTAAAGGAAGTACGCCATTTAAAGAATGTATGTAAGGAAAAAATTTATTATTCATTGCTTCTAACCAATCGTTGTCTGTGATATTGTCAACAGCACACATTCTCACATCGCCGGCAGAATTAACTAAAATATCTATGGGACCGTAATTATTTTCTATGTGTTTTGCCATAGCAACACCCGACCCAGGATCACTTAGATTAACAACATACGTATTAACACCCAAACTTTGTTTTACTGCATCAGCAGTTTCTTGTGATCTAACTACTACAGTAACTTTACATCCTTCGTTGATAAATTCTTTTGTACAGGCTAGTCCAATTCCTCTGCCGCCACCTGTTACAACAACGTGTTTGTCTTTAAGATTAAGTTCCATATGATTTATTCCTTTGTAATGATCCTAATTTTTCAAATAATGCACTTACTAACACACCAATGGCAATAATGATAAACAAACTGGCATACATTTCTGTGATGTCCATTCTGTCTTTCATTGTGACCATATAAGTTCCTATGCCCCAATGACTTCCAATTGATCCAAACACTACTTCCAATGCAACCAGTGTTCTCCAACTTAGATTCCACGCAGTTTTAAAATTAGCAAGTAAAACATCTCTCATACTAGGTAAGTACACCAAGTATATAGATTTAAGTAATCCCATATCTAAGTTACGACAATGCTTCTTCCATTTTTCAAGTGAAGTTCCAATAGCGGCTAAGAAGTTTGGTACAATATAACATAGTCCAGTGAATGTCAACATTGTAAGTAATGTAACTTCGTTGATACCTAGTATCAGCATAAACATTGGAAGCCAAGCAAACGATGGGGTAGGTTGTAAACCCAAAAACAAGTTGTATGTTATTTCTCTAAAGTTTGTACTCACTGTGCTTAACAATAGAATTACAAACATTGCTATTGTTATTGTAGTCCAACTCAACACCATCATAAACAATGTGTCTGCTATTGATTCCATAAAATTAAAAGATACCACAAGTGATAATACACCGCTTGTTACTTCTAATAATCCTGGCATAATCAATGTATTGCCAACAACCCAAGCACCTATTTGCCAAAGTATCATAAAAATTGCTATGGCTTTTGCTGTATTCACTGTTTTATCCTAGTAACTTTTCCCAACATCTTTGCTTCGTTTAAATCGTGTGTTACCCATACAACTTGTTTTTGTGTACGTTTTACTTCTTTTTTAAAAAAGTCAATGATAGTAACAGCAGTATCTTTGTCTACACCACTCAGTGGTTCGTCGCATAGTATGTTGTCTTTGTCGCTGTGTAATGCTCTCAACAATGTCAGTCTTTGTCTTTGCCCAACACTGCAACAATCTGGCAATTTGTCTAGACATACATCTAACTTCCATCTTTTTGTTAATTTAACCCAATCGATATTTTTGTCTGCAAGTTTTAAATTATTATGTACTGTCATCCACGGAAAAAGTTGATCTGTTTCTTGAAAAACTCTAAAGAACTTTCCCTTTGTAGTAATACTTCCATTGTATGGTAAGTCTTCTGCAATAGAATCCAATAAACTGCTTTTGCCAACGCCCGAAGGTCCCATAATTACTCCTATTTCGCCAGGTGAAATAGAAAGATTAATTGGCTTAAATAACCCACGACTATTACGTAGTGGTGCTACTTGCTTGAGTTTCATCATTTCTTTTCAGTTATCTCCGGATGTAAAATAAACTCAGCAACACTTTGTGGACGATTGTTCTTTAAGTATTTTGAATCCCACAAAAAGTCTTTGATTTGTTCTGCATCTCTCATATCTGTGTGCCATTGTGCTACATTTTGTTCTTCGTACTGTAACATCTTTTCTGCTGTTGTTTCCATTTTGTCGTTGACAATAAAGTAATCAAGAATAGGTTTGGGGTTTTGATTATATTCGTTGATTGCTTTAACGGCCGTTTCGGCAAATATAAGTGCTAACTTTGGATTATTTTTTGCCCACTTTGTTGAAGTCCAATAATGACTGTACGAACCTGTAAATCCATTATTCTTTGGATCACTGTATCCAATAATGTTGAGATTAAAATCATTAAGCAATTGATTTTGTAAAGGAGTTCCAGTTATCACACATCTTATATCTTTACTGTTTGCTTTAAACATCTGATATATTTGCGGTCTAGGAAGTACAATAACACTTTTCTCAAATGCACTTGCATTCTTTAGTTCATTTACAGCAAGCCAACGTAGTACTTTGTTTTCCATTGTTTTGGGACTACTAACAGCAATTTTAGTTTTAAGAACATCGTCATATGTTTTAATATCATTTTGACACATTAACATAAAACGATATTGTCCTAACCCTGATAGAATACGTGCTGAGTCTGGTGCTTTTGAGTGTAGTGTTAGAAAAGATGATATAGCACCTACGTTAACATCAATTTGTTCGTTAACTAAAAACGCATTTCCATCAATTGAATTTTTAACTTTTACTGCTTCTCCGCGAACTTTTAATCCGTGTTTTTTGGCAACTTCGGGAAGTTGTTTAATTATTTCGTATGTGATTGGTTGCAATGCTCCAAAGGTTGGCATACTTGCAATTTTAATAACAGATTCATCTGTGTTATTGTCGTTGTTAGCCCATGGCCAAAAACTTGCGTATGAAGTTATTGCAATTCCAATACTTATTATAAATGTTAATATTTTATTCATCTTTCTCCTATAGTGCTTTATAAAAATCTTCACCGTTGAAGTGCCCTTCTGCATCTGTATATTCCCACTTATCAAAATCAAAATTAGAATCTATAGAAATATGTACAGCAATTCTTTCTCGTTGTATGTTCATTACATCGTGTAAAACCTTTGTGTCAAACATGACCCATTCTCCGGGTTGAACTCTGGATTCGTCTAACACTTCAAACTTGTGTTCTGCATAATCTGTAATTAACACTTGGTTAGTGTTGTCAACGTGTCTGTGCAATGGTTGTCCTTTTTCTTTGTACAATTTAGAAACAACATTGTCTCCTCCTGTGTCGATCATATATATTAACAAATATCGACGTGTTCTATCAGTGTGCATTGCGTGTAGATCACTAACAGGGTGTGTCACAGCCAATGTTGCATATAACCAATGAGGTACAACATTTTCTTTGATCCAATTTTCTACTGTTTCCGATAAATGACTATGATGAGTTCTACAACTGCGTACAGTCTTATTGTCAATCTCAACAGTTCTAAAGTTGTACGAGTCGCTTCTATTCCAACCTAAGTCTTCGTCGTTGTTGAGTGCTTTTGTTACATCTTCTTCTAATGCCTGTTTGACGTTATCCGGCATTGTTGGAAGATTTGGTTTTATAAACTTTACCATTCTTAACCTTCTGTTAGCGAATATTGTTTCATCATGCCTTCTTCATCGGTATATTCCCAATTTTCTAAATCAAAATTACTGTCAATACCGATATGTACTGCTACACGGTAACCTTCGATACCAATAACATCGTGTAATGTTTTTGCACCAATTACAACCCAATCACCGGGTTGAATATGAATTTCGTCTATTTGCTTGAGTTTGTGATCATCGTAGTTGCTAATTTGAATATCTAATTCATTGATACGTTCTCTTGGATATCCTTCTTCTTCAAATCCTCTAGTAATAACATTGTCGCCGCCTGTTTCAACAAGATACATAATCAAATAACGTCTAGTACGTCCACAATGCATTCCGTGTGTGTCGCTAACAGGATGTGTTACAGCCAATGATGAGTACAAGTACTCTGATAAAACATTTTCTTTAAGCCATTTATCAATACTTTTGGGTAATGGGTTATGATGTACTCTACAACTACGCATTGTCTTACCGTCGCGTGTAACTGTTCGAGTATCAAACGTTTTGTCTTTGCCTACCCAACCTAAGTCTTGGTCGTTCTCTTTAGCATTATCAATTGCTACCTGTAATTCTTGTTGGAGATCATTTGGTAATTTGGGTACGTCAAGAATTTTAAAATAATCGTGTTTGTCTTCGTGTAAAAATTTCATAACTAGATCCTTCTATTAATATTAAAAAAATTATAGCACAAACAACAACTAAAAAATTGTTGTGTTTTACCTAAAATATAAGTTTGCTAGTGTATGTATACACATAAGATCCGGCGTTATGTTTTTTACAATAAAGAGTTTACACTCAAGCGTCGGTATTTTGATCTACGTCATTTACATGGCGTTGCATTGTATTTAGTATTTTTTATTATTTAACCTAATTAAACTGTAAAAGATTCGCCGCAACCACAACGTGCTTTTTCATTTGGGTTAATAAATTCAAATCCTTCGTTTAACCCTTCTACTTTGTAGTCTAGTGTTGTACCTATCAACATTGTAGTCCACTTTTTCTCAACTACAAGTTCTATATCTTTATCACGGAATATAACATCTTCGGGATTTGTTGTGTCAGCCCATTCGAGTATATAAGCATATCCACTACAACCTGTAGTTTGTACGCCTATACGAATACCCATTCCGCCACGTTCTCTTAAACGTTCAGTAATTTTTTGGGCTGCCGCTTCTGTTAGTGTTATCATAATTTTATTTTTGCTAATAACTGTTCTTCTGTTTCTACGTTGTTTGGATCTGGTAAACAACAGTCAACTGGACAGACTTCTGCACATTGTGGTGTATCAAAGTGTCCAACACACTCTGTACATTTGTCGGGATCTATTTCGTAGATCTCTGAACCCATATAAATTGCTTCATTTGGGCACTCTGGTTCACATACATCACAATTGATGCATTCGTCTGTTATAAATAAACTCATTAATTTTTACTCTCTAAATCCTTTATTGCGGCCTTTATGGCATCCTCTGCCAATACTGAGCAGTGAATCTTAACTGGCGGTAAAGCCAATTCTTCAGCAATGTCAGTGTTCTTAATTTCTTTTGCTTCTTCCAGTGTTCTACCTTTAACCCATTCGGTAAGAAGACTACTTGATGCAATGGCTGACCCACAACCGTATGTTTTAAACTTCGCATCTTCTATTACTCCATTGTCATCTACTTTTATTTGTAAACGCATCACATCGCCGCAGGCAGGAGCACCAACCATTCCTGTTCCCACAGTATTATCTTTAGGATCCATTATTCCAACATTTCTAGGGTTCTCATAATGATCCATTACTTTTTCATTGTATGGCATTATTTAACTATCCTTAAGTGACTACCAGATTTTATGTATTCTTCGTATGCTTTGAATATTAAATCTGTTCTGTTGACATATTCTGGATACATTTGACCGTACCAGACCTTTTGATTTATGGTAAGTTGATCCCACCATAAACACGCTCTACGATTAAAATTTAGTTGTTTTGTATTCATTTTATCATTACACAACTGAGACTCTCGTATTCCTCCAATTTGTAATCGCTTTTTGCTTTGA
>Ga0181565_10004603_pt1 | contig 10554 bp, 10 predicted proteins | sample 101ome_16_FD_129661 | JGI IMG/M metagenome (GOLD analysis project Ga0181565, IMG submission 129661) | Coastal salt marsh microbial communities from the Groves Creek Marsh, Skidaway Island, Georgia - 101401AT metaG (megahit assembly) | ecosystem: Environmental > Aquatic > Marine > Intertidal...
CGCAGGTGGCAGCTTTCGCCTGACCCGCGGCGACATCCCCGCTAGCGGCGAGTGTCGTTGGGGACACGAGCATCGACAGCAAAGCCGCGAAGCCGAAGGTCGTTGGTATCACTAACTGGCGCATAGAATTCCCCATCATCCTTGGAGAGCCGACCACTTGATGCCAGCAGGGGCTCTCTTTCCGTTCTATTCGTTGGCGTTTACTGAGGTGTCGCCATGTAGGTGATCAATGCGGCGTAATCTTCGTCGCTACAGCTATTGCACAATCCGCCCGGGGGCATGGCATTGAGGCCATTGCGCACCGACGCGACCAGTGCGTCCATACCTTTTTCGAGCCTGGGGGCCCAGGCATCCGCGTTGCCGGTGGCAGGAGCACCTGCCACGCCCACCGCATGGCACGCGCCACACGAGGCGGCGTATTGAGGTGGAGGATCGCCTGCAAGCGCGGCGGGGGCAGTAAGGGTGGCCATGGCACAAACCAACAGAGCCTTATTGCAAATGGATGTCATAGATTTCATGGTCAAACCCTCTACTAAATCGAACACTAATGCTGTCAGCGGCAACCTGAACGTTTGCCGTTACCCACTCTGCTTCTACGAAGCCGCCAGTGAACCGGCTCAGGCGCCCAAACGCTATTTTTCTCCGCGACCTCAACAGCGACTAAAGGACCACGGTCCTGGTGTTACACCTGTCAGTACCGCCAGTACAATCGCTTTTTGGGGTCGTGCCCCAAAGAGCGTGGCATTATAGACGTTCCGCGTCCGGGCACAAATCGCAAAATGAATGACCTCAGCGCCGCTCCGCCACCAGCGAACTTCCGCAATGCTGCGTTCTTACAAAGCGCAAGCGCGATTGAAAATGCCCCGTCTGATTACGGCTGGGAAGTGGCCTTCGCCGGTAGATCAAATTCCGGGAAGTCCAGTGCAATCAACACATTAACAGGGCAAAAAAAGCTGGCCAGAACCTCCCGTACGCCAGGACGGACGCAACTTATCAATTTTTTTGCCTTAAGTGACAACCAGCGACTGGTTGACCTGCCCGGCTATGGATTCGCCAAAGTACCCTTGGCGGTCAAGAAAAAATGGAATCAGCAACTGGAGCGCTATCTGCAACGCCGTCAAAGCCTGCGGGGCTTGATCATGTTAATGGACATTAGACATCCGCTTACCGAGCCCGACCAGCAGATGCTGGGCTGGGCAATAACTGCCGATATGCCGGTGCATATTCTGCTGACCAAGTCTGACAAGCTAAAGCGAGGACCCGCGCAAAATACGCTGCTGTCAGTGCGTCACCAACTCTCCGCCCACAAGGCGCTGGTGAGCGTGCAGCTCTTCTCCTCGTTAAAAGGCCTTGGTGTTGACGAACTCGGGCGTCAACTGAACCGCTGGCTTACCGATGACTCGGTACTCGAGGGGGACGAGACACCCTAGCACTTAGTGAGCCTCATCCCAGTTAGCGCCAACCCCCACGTCCACGACCAAAGGCACATCCAACAACCCCACCCCTGACATCAGCTCACTGACTTTCAGGCCGACCTCTTCGGCTGCACTGGTATCGACCTCGAAGACAAGCTCGTCGTGCACCTGCATGATCATGCGAGCAGGGGTCTGAGATACATCGAGCCAGGCATCCACCGCCAGCATCGCCTGTTTAATCATGTCTGCGGCGGTACCTTGCATGGGCGCATTGATGGCGGTTCTCTCAGCTGCCTGTTGCCGCTGGCGATTGCGCGCATTAATTTCGGGCAAATACAAACGACGCCCCCGCAGCGTCTCTACATAACCCTTCTCATGGGCCAGCGCGCGTGTTCGGACCATGTAATCCGCAACGCCTGGATAACGATCAAAATACAAATCAATGTATTCCTGCGCTTCGTTGCGACCCAAGCCCAGCTGCTTGCCCAGGCCGAACGCAGACATGCCGTAAATCAGTCCAAAGTTTATCGCTTTAGCCTTGCGCCGCTGATCTCCTGACACCTGATCGATGCCGACGCCGAACACCTCTGCCGCGGTCGCACTGTGCACGTCGAGGCCCTCTGCAAATGCAACGAGTAAACCAGGGTCTTGTGATAAATGCGCCATGATGCGCAGTTCAATCTGGGAATAATCGGCGGCTAGAATCTGACACCCAGGCGCTGCAATAAAGGCCTGGCGAATGCGTCTGCCTTCCTCAGTGCGAATGGGTATGTTCTGCAGATTGGGGTCGGATGAAGACAAACGCCCGGTAGCGGTCACGGCCTGATGATAGGAGGTGTGCACACGCCCGGTTTTGGGGTCGATCATCTCAGGTAACTTGTCCGTGTAAGTTGATTTCAGCTTACTCAGACTGCGGTACTCCATCAGCACGGCGGGTAATGGATAATCCAGCGCCAGTTCGGCCAGCACGTCCTCTGCGGTAGACGGGGCCCCCTTGGGAGTCTTCTTTAATACGGGTAATTCCAGCTGGTTAAATAAAATCTCGCCTAACTGCTTTGGCGAACCCAGATTAAAAGGCCCGCCGGCCAGCTCATGGGCCTGAGACTCCAGCGTGAGCATGCGTTCCCCCAGCTCTCGACTGTGGGTGGCCAGCGTGTCACGGCACACCAGGGCGCCGTTTCGCTCAATGCGGGACAGCACAGGGACCAAAGGGATCTCCAGCTCACGGTACAGCGCGGATAGCGCTGACTCCTGATCGAGCTTTGCCGACAGGTGCTGATGTAACCGTAGCGTGACCTCGGCATCCTCTGCGGCATAGGGCGCCGCTTGCTCGATGGGCACCTGATTGAACGTAAGTTGCTTCGCGCCCTTACCCGCAATATCCTCAAAATGGATGGTGCGCTGACCCAGATATTTCAATGCCAGCGAATCGAGATCATGGCGGCTACCCGTCGCATCGAGCACGTATGATTCCAGCATGGTGTCATCGTGAATGCCACGCAAAGTAATACTGTGATTGGCAAGCACATTGGCGTCGTATTTCAGGTGCTGGCCGACTTTGGCGACCTGGTCATCCTCAAGTAGCGGCTTTAACGCATTCAGCACGTGATCCCGCCCCAGCTGATCGGGGGCACCCGGGTAGTCATGAGCGAGAGGAACATAGGCAGCGGCACCCACCTCCACGGCAAAAGAAACCCCGACCACCTCAGCAACCATGTAATCAAGGCTGGTTGTCTCAGTATCAAAGGCAATCAGGGTCGCATTGTTTAAGCGGGCCAACCACGCATCAAAAGTCGCTTGATCCAAGATGGTCGTGACGTCTACCCCGTCGCAGGCCAGTGCGGATACGGCGGAGGGCATGTCGTTCTCAGTATCGTCGCCGGCTACCTGAGGTATCACATCATCAGCGCACTGCAACAGCGCATCCAGCCAAGTCTTGAACTCCAACTCGCGAAACAGGGCAATTAAGGCATCCTGATCAGGCGGGTTTGAGTCAAGATCACCCTCCGCGAGGCCAAGGTCGCAATTGGTTTTGATGGTTGCCAACTCATAGCTCAGCTCGGCGTCGCCGCGTGCCCCTTCCAGCTTGCTGGCGAGGCTTTTTGCGCCTCGAATCGGTAACTCCGCCACCGCGTCCAGCTGGCGGTAGATCGCGTCGATTCCCCCGAGGTGCTGGAGCAATGCGGTGGCCGTTTTCTCGCCGACGCCGGCCACGCCGGGAATATTGTCGACTTTGTCACCCATGAGAGCGAGCAAATCAATAATCAGCTTGGGGGGCACACCGAATTTCGCCACCACGCCATCGTGGTCCATGGTTGTGTTATTCATGGTGTTGATGAGTGTCACGTGGTCGTTGACAAGCTGCGCCATATCTTTGTCACCGGTGGAGATGACGACGGCTCTCGCGTTGGCGGCCGCCTCCACCGAGAGCGTCCCTATGACATCGTCAGCCTCGACGCCGCTAATACAGATCAAGGGCAGACCCATGGCGCGGATAGTTTGGTGTATGGGCTCTATTTGTTCCCGGAGTTCCTCGGGCATGGGTGGGCGATTGGCTTTGTACTCGGCATAAATCTCATTGCGGAAAGTGGGTCCCTTGGCATCAAACACCACCACTACCTGATCGCCCGCATAGTCTGCTACCAGCTTACGGATCATACCGATCACACCCTTGGCAGCACCGGTATTAAGCCCTTTCGAATTTGTGAGTGCGGGCAGCGCGTGAAAAGCCCGAAAGAGGTACGAGGATCCGTCGACCAGAATCAGCCGGTTAGTCATGGGTTTAATGCTCCCACAAATACTGTGTGGATCGTAAGGTTACCCGCATTTTGGGAATATCGAGCGGCGCTCTGAAAAAACCGTGGTAATCACCCCGCGGGTTCATCAACACCACATTCGCAGTGTGCTCCATTTGATAATCACCATCGGGCTCACTGAGCTTGCGAAACGGGGCATTCAGGCGCTGGGCAAAGCTCAGGATTGCGGTGAAGTCCCCGGTAACGCCAAGGAATTCCGGATGAAAATAAGGTACATACTCCGATAGTCGCTCGGGCGTATCGCGCGCAGGATCAACCGACACCATAACCACCTGCGTCGCCTCAGCCTCGGTATTAGCAAGCTGCGACTTGAGATCGGCGAGCTCCACCATGGTGGTCGGGCAAATATCTGGGCAGTGAGTGAATCCAAAAAAAACCAGAGTCCAGCGACCCAACAGCTGGGCGCGGGAAAACGGTTTGCCCATATGGTCCAGCAGCTCAAATTCGCCGGGATCCCTTGGCGTGTCGAACAAAAACAACCCATTTGCGCGGGTCTCTGCCAAGCTCATTACTCTGGGTTCACCCACACGATGAACAAAGCTTGCGACGATCAAGAAGATAAAGACCAAGACGCCCGCTATAGTCCACCGAACCCCGCGAATTTTTGAATCACTCACGGGCCTTGCCTACCTCGCCGTCCAAGCCTGCCAGCAGGACCGAGACAGGTCTTGCTGAGCCGGACGCTCTAAGTGACTCCAGGGAGTCTCGTTGCCGCCATCTGGTATCCGCATCAGAGCCGATCCCCCATCAGGCGCCAGAGTGCTTTAACAGGAATTTCAAATCGCTAATCACGTCTTTGTAATTCAAATCGTCGGACATGCGCATCATGATCCAGCCAGCGGGATCCACGACATACCATTGGGATGGCAAGGCGCTAACCTTCAAAGCCAGGTCATCGAGCGTTGCCGGAGGTAGCGTCAAGGGCATCAGTCCGCGATGTTCCCGAGCCAACCACTGGGCGAAAACACCCGACGCTGGCTTGTCGCTCTGCACCAGACCGGCGTTGCCAAGAAAAACCGCGTCTGGCGGGGTATCGCTTAATAGTACGCGGTCTACACGATTAAAGTCCTTACCCAGTGCCACATGAATTTGTCGGGTCTGATACAGCTGCTTCTCGCAAACCGCGTCGCAGGTGTTGCCCCGCTGGACCACGACAAGCCGCCATTTAACCGGCAGGTCACGCCATACAACTTCTGCAACACCCTCGTGAAGGAACACCATGTCGCTGACTGATCGGGGGGGAGTGATCAGGTCGCCGTGGTTGGCGGTACCGAGGCGATCTACTGCGTTCAGGTAACCTGCGTCTACAGTCCACCACAGCCCGGTGGCAGCCAACATCGTCGCAATCGGAATGCCAGCGATAAGCAACAGCACGCGTCGCCCCTGTCGCTGCTGCGGGGCCACTTCAACCCGACTCATGTTGCGCCCGAACCGGAAAACAAGGCCCGGACGTTGGTCAATCGCAAAACCCCAATCACCGCCAAAACAGCGGCCATTGCGAACCACTGCACCGCATACCCGATATGTTTGGAGGGCGATTGGTTGACTACCGGCCACTCCGCCTCCAACGCGGCAGGGGAGTCGGGCACAATCCTAATCTCAACCGGCAACACCTCACGCTGAGTCAACGCTGCAAGTGACTCGCTCCACTGATCCCAATACAGTGTTTGCACTACAGCGGGAAGCGTCTCGGGTGGCACCGGTTTTTGCATCAAGAGGGGCTTGCCTGCGGGAACGTAGATCCTACCCTCAATAATCTGCGTCTCGGGTGACAACTGGGGCTTTGGCTGGGTCCTGCGGGACGGATCGCCGGGTAGCCAACCCAAGTTCACTGGGATCAGCAAGTCTTGCGCTTCGGCCAGCGCGACCACTTGATACCCCACCTGCCCCCGATGAATGCGATTGTCGAGCAGCAGATAGTCCTGCGGTACGAATCGCCCCTCCCAACGGACAGCACGATCAATCCACTGGTCCACCTCACCCTTGAGGACGTCCTCAAAAATGGCTTGCGGCGCGACGGCGGGTAAGGCACTCCGCGCCTGCCAGCGCGTCTCAAGCTCCGCCTTCTCTTCTGCTCGGCCCAGCTGCCAAAAGCCTAGATTGAGTAATAGGGCAAACAACACTGCCCCCGCCACTGCGGCGCGCACATCTCCCCTCACGATCAGAGGGCCTAATGTTTGGTTAAACTGCATACCGGTAACCCGCCAGATAGTTGCAGGGCCTCGAAACCCGCAGCGAATGACCCCATAAGGGCACGCCCATGCTGAAGCTCATTATCATTCTGCTCATGATAGCGCTCGTAGCGAGCCTTGCCACGGGCTTGGTTTTTCTGATGTCCGACCAGGGCAATGCAAAGCAACGACGACTGTTTCACTCCCTCGGCGTGCGTCTTGGGCTGGGCGCGTGCCTCATCGTCGTTATTGCCTACGGCGTCATTACGGGGCAATTGGGTCATCGGAACCCCTGGGACCCGGGTCCCGGGCTATCGCAACCCTCGCAATAAGCCGCTCGCCAGAACCGCGCAGCGCTCTGGCCAAAGTCAGAGCCTGCGTGAGTGTTTGCGGCGCTCACAGGCTCGCTAAAAAGCGGCACTGCGCGCCCACACCACGAACGATTAATCAGAGAATGTAGACAAACAGAAAGAGAAACACCCAGACAACGTCGACAAAGTGCCAGTACCAGCTTGACGCCTCAAACCCAAAGTGGTCCGTCGCGGTGAAATGCCGGTTCTTAAGCGAGCGCACCAATTGCACCAACAACATGGTCATACCCATTGCGACGTGAAAACCATGAAAACCAGTAAGCATAAAAAACGTCGAGCCGTAGATGCCGGAATTGAGCGTCAAACCAAAGTCTGCATAGGCCTCGTAATACTCAGCAGCCTGCAAGACGAGAAACACCAGTGCCAAACCAACTGTGATACCCAGCCAACGATTGAATTTCTGGCGATCATCTGCAAGCAGGGCCGTGTGCGCGACGTGCACCGTGGCACTAGATGACAGCAAAATCAGCGTGTTCCACATCGGCAACCAGGCGTACCAGGCGTGAGCGTCCGCAGGGGCCATCGACTTTTCCTGCGAGACAAAAGCACCGTTATTCGCTATCACCTGGGCATCAACACCGCCCACGACCTCCTGCGGCGTGCTCACTGGGGGCCAGCTGAACTCGAAACCAGGCCAGAGCAGTCCACTCATCCGCCCACCATCCCCTTCGCCAGCGAGCCAGGGACCAGCAAACTGGCGAACGTAGAGCAGTGCACCGAAGAAGGCTGCAAAAAACATCACCTCGGAAAAAATAAACCAGAACATACCCAACACATAACTCTGATTTAGCTGACCACTATTCATGCCAGCCATGTTTTCCTTGATCACCGTTCCAAACCAGCTCGCCAGTGTCAGCACAAAAAACACAAGACCTGCCGTAAGCACCCAGACGGAATTCGACGCCTCTTGTTCTCTACCGTAGGTCATGTCATTGAGCACCAATGCGGCGCCAAATACCGATAGGACCAGTCCGATCGTGGCCCGAACGGCCAAACTTGAGGACTCGGGAACGTAGTACTTTTCGTATCCCTGAGCGGTGCTGGTATCGCTCGCCATAATTCTCTCCTGACAGGCTGCCGCTAAAATGCACCAGCCAAGCCATCCTGACCGGTGCTCGTGATATCGAACAAGGTGTAGGACAGCGTGATGGTATGAATATCGGCAGGCAATTCCTGATCAACAATAAACTGCAAAGGCATTTCTGCGGTAGATTGCCCCGCCAGTGCCTGCTGGTCGAAACAAAAACACTCGGTTTTGTGAAAATACGCGGCCGCTCTACTGGGCGAGATGCTGGGTATAGCTTGGGCGGTCATTTTGGCGCTGGTGGGATTCGCCGCATGAAACACCATGCCGTTCGCCGCGCCCGGATGCACGCGCATGACGCGGGCGTCGGGGACGAAAGACCAGGGCATGTCATCGTTGTTGATCGCAACAAACTGGACCGTTACCTGACGGTCCGTATCGACCTTAACCGGCACCGACGTGTAAGCCTGGCCGGACGTCTTCCCGTTGATGCCCAATGCATCGCATAAAACGTCATACAAGGGCACCATCACCACGAAAACAAAGGCGAACATCACCACCGCAACCGCCAACAACTTTAGTGCGGTATCGGTGGCAGGCGCGTTACTCAGACGAAGACCAGGCATAATCAGAGACGCTATAACGACGCTGCGATCTTCATTTAGAAGGTTCCCACAGGCTTAGGCACCCGTGGGGGCTCCTCAAAGGTGTGGTAAGGAGCCGGCGTTGCAACTGTCCACTCCAGCCCTTCAGCCCCATCCCAGACCTTTTCTTCAGACACGCGCTTGCCCGCGACAATGGTGGCAATCACGTTGTAGAGAAATAAAAGCTGGGAGGCGCCGTAAATAAATGCGCCGATCGACGACATCATATTGAAGTCGGCAAATTGCAGGGCGTAATCGGGGATCCGCCGCGGCATGCCGGCGAGTCCGACAAAGTGTTGCGGAAAAAAAGTAATGTTAAAGCCGATGAAGGAGATCCAGAAGTGGGTCTTGCCCATGGACTCGTTATACATCCGCCCACACCACTTCGGCAGCCAATAATAGATGGCGGCTGTCATGGAAAATACGGCGCCCGCCACCATCACATAATGGAAATGTGCGACCACAAAATAGGTATCGTGATATTGAAAATCAGCCGGGGCGATCGATAGCATGAGACCCGTAAAGCCGCCCAGCGTGAACAGCACCAGAAACCCTATGCAAAACAGCATTGGCGTCTCGAAACTGAGCGCTCCACGCCACATCGTAGTGACCCAATTGAAAACCTTCACTCCGGTTGGCACAGCAATCAGCATGGTCGCGTACATAAAAAAGAGTTCACCGGCCACAGGCATACCTACCGTGTACATGTGATGCGCCCAGACAACAAATGACAAAAATGCGATGGACGCTGTGGCATAAACCATTGACGCGTACCCGAAGAGCGGCTTTCGGGAGAACGCCGGGATAATCTGCGACACGACGCCGAAAGCCGGGAGAATAATAATGTAGACCTCGGGATGCCCAAAGAACCAGAAAATATGCTGGAAGAGCACCGGATCGCCGCCACCAGCGGCCGAGAAAAAGCTGGTGCCAAAATGAATATCCATCAACATCATGGTGACCGCGCCTGCCAATACCGGCATCACCGCCACCAAAAGAAACGCAGTGATAAGCCAGGTCCAGACAAACATTGGCATCTTCATGTAGGTCATCCCAGGCGCGCGCATATTCATTACCGTGGCGATGATGTTGATCGACCCCATAATGGATGACACACCGAGAATGTGAATTGCGAAAATAAAGAAGGTGACCGAGGGTGGCGCATAGGTGGTAGACAAGGGCGCGTAAAAAGTCCAGCCAAACGCGGGCGCTCCGCCCTCCATAAACAGCGTCGAGGCCAACATCAAAAACGCGGGCGGCAAAATCCAGAAACTCCAATTGTTCATTCGCGGTAATGCCATGTCGGGCGCGCCAATCATCATTGGAATGAGCCAGTTCGCGAGGCCAACAAAGGAAGGCATGATTGCGCCAAACACCATGATCAACCCGTGCAGGGTGGTCATCTGATTGAAAAAGCCGGGCTCTACCAGCTGCATTCCAGGCTGAAACAACTCCGCCCGAATGACCATGGCGAAAAAGCCGCCCAGCAAGAACATGGCGAATGAGAACCACAGGTACATGGTGCCGATATCCTTGTGATTGGTCGTGAACAACCAGCGCGTAACGCCGCTGGCAGGTCCGTGATGATGGTCACCCATAGGCTTTGCTCCTGTTAACCGTTTTTGCCGCCGGCAACGTCACCGGGCTGGACGATATCGCCCGTGTTATTTCCGAAGGCATTGCGCTGGTAGGTCAGCACCGCGGCCAACTCGACCGCAGACAACTGTTCGCCAAAGGCCTGCATCGCCGTTCCAGCAACGCCGTCTGCCACCAGCGCCATGTGGGTCGCGAGGTCGCCAAGCACAACCGGACTGCCTGCTATGGCCTTACCCACACCGCCCTCTCCACTCGCGCCGTGGCAAGCCAGGCAGGCAGCGTCGTAAACCCGCTTGCCTTGGTCCATAAGCTCATCAACGGACAGGGTTTGTGTGGCAAGCTGGGACTGAGCGGCCGCAATGCCACGCTTGGCTGCCATCCAGCTGTCAAACTCGTCACGGGACACCGCGTGAACTTCCACCGGCATAAAGCCGTGATAAGCGCCACAGAGCTCGGTGCACTGGCCCCGGTATATGCCCTCTTCAGGAACGCGCGTCCATGCTTCGTTAATGAAGCC
>Ga0181565_10004619_pt1 | contig 10540 bp, 6 predicted proteins | sample 101ome_16_FD_129661 | JGI IMG/M metagenome (GOLD analysis project Ga0181565, IMG submission 129661) | Coastal salt marsh microbial communities from the Groves Creek Marsh, Skidaway Island, Georgia - 101401AT metaG (megahit assembly) | ecosystem: Environmental > Aquatic > Marine > Intertidal zone...
CCGTCGATTTTGGTTAGGACAATACCGCTCAGACCAAGCCGTTCGTGAAAGGTCTTAGCCACATTGACCGCTTCCTGACCTAGGGCGGAGTCCGCAACCAGCAAGATTTCGTGAGGATCGATTTCTTTTTTAACCCGTTCCAGTTCGTCGACCAGTTCATCATCGATTTGCAGGCGTCCCGCGGTGTCAAAAATAACCAGATCAGACCCCGTGGACTTGGATTTTTCCCAACCTGCACGGGCGATGGCGGGCACATCCTTGCTTTGCCGGTCGAGGTGACAGGGAAAATTTTCCTGATTGGCCAGAAATTCCAGCTGGTCCATGGCGGCAGGACGGTAAACATCACAGGCGACCAGCATGGGCTTCCGTCCTGTCTTGGCGAGATGCCGGGCCAGTTTGGCAGTAGTGGTGGTTTTACCTGCACCATGCAGCCCGACCATTAGGACTCGCAGGGGTCTTTCTTCCCGTAGAGCCGAGTTTCCTTCCCCGAGAAGCTTGACTAATTCATCGTTGATGATTTTGACGACCTGCTGACCGGGGGATACCGATTTGAGTACCTCCTGACCGAGGCACGCACTTTTGACCTCATCCACAAACTCGCGGGCGACTCGAAAGTGAACATCTGCCGAAAGGAGAGCCTTTCGTACTTCGGTAAGGGCTTCCGCAATGTTGTCTTCCGAAAGTTTACTTTTACCTCCAAGGGACCTTAAGACCCCGCTTAACTTCTCGGTTAAATTTTCAAACATAGAAGAAACTATCATGACACCCCCGTGAGGCAGGGGAAAGCTCGAAATCTTCCAATTGGCTTTACGCGTTGCCAAAAAGGCCAATTAACTTAGGATTTTTCTTTCTCTCTAATTTAACATTACCCAATGAAGATTCTTGTCGCGGATCGCATCTCTCCCCTCGGAGTGGATTTTTTAAAAAAGCAGGATGGCTTTGAAGTTGTTGAAGCCTATGGATCATCCCCAGAAGAGGTGATCGGGCATGCGAAAGATGCCAGTGCCATCATCGTTCGCAGTGACACCCGTGTTACTCGGGAAGTGATGGAGTCAGCGCCTTTACTCAAGGCGGTAGGTCGTGCTGGTGTGGGGGTGGACAACATAGATATCGAAGCCGCCACGGAAAGAGGAGTAATCGTAATGAATACCCCAGGCGGTAACACTATCGCCACCGCCGAACTCACTTTTACACACATGCTTTGCGGTACCCGTCCGATCGTGCGTGGGGCAACTGGGATGCGTGAAGGAAAATGGGAGCGGAAGCAATTAAAGGGTGCCGAGTTGAGAAATAAAACCTTAGCGGTTTTGGGCCTTGGTAGAATTGGGGCGGAAGTGGCCAAAAGAGCCCAGGCTTTTGAGATGAAGGTCATTGCCTATGACCCCTATCTCACCGAGGAGCGTGCCAAGGAATTGGAGATTGATAAGGTTGACCTCGACGGTGCGTTTTCCCGAGCAGACTACCTTACCGTTCATATGCCTATGACCCCCGAAACTAAGGGAATGGTCAATGATGCAGCCTTTGCCAAAATGAAGGATGGCGTTCGTGTGTTCAATTGTGCACGAGGCGGAATTATTGACGAGTCCGCATTAGCCGCCGCTCTAAAAAGTGGTAAAGTGGCCGCAGCGGGCCTTGATGTTTATGAGCAGGAACCTTTGCCGGAGGATCATGAGTTTCGAGCCCTCGAGAATCTAAATCTCACTCCCCATTTAGGAGCATCTACTGAAGAGGCTCAAGAAAGTGTTGGGGTTGAAATTGCCGAGGCAATTGCTGAAGTTTTACAGGGAGGCAGAATTCGTAATGCTATCAATATGCCCTCCATTGATCCGCGTGACTTGCAAACTCTTTCTCCCTATCTCGAGTTGTCCATGCGCTTGGGTGCTTTCGCCCGCCAGGCTACTCTTGGAACTGTACAATCCCTGCATATTACCTACTGGGGTGGAATGATTGACTTTGATACCATTCCGCTGACCCGTGCAGTGCAAAAAGGCTGGCTCAAGGGAATTGCCGGCGATGAGGGTGTCAACGATGTTAATGCCCCTTACAAGATCAAGGCTCTGGGTATCAAGGTGGAAACGACCAAGTCCTCCTCTTCGGTTGACTACAATGAATTGATAGAGGTCCGCACGATTGATGGGGATGGAAAAGAGCAATCGGTTCGTGGAACTATTATTGGAAAAAATGCCGACCCACGGATTGTCGAAGTCGATGGGGAAGCCATTGAGGCACGTCCGGTTGATACCTTGCTTGTAGTCCGCAATTTGGATAAGCCGGGGATCGTAGGCAAGGTGGGTACCATCTTGGGAGAATATGGGGTTAATATTGCTAACATGTCTCTGAGTCGCTCCAAAGATTCGGATACAGCCCTGACCATCCTGGAACTGGATGACGAACCTCCTGCCGAAGCAATAGAAAAACTGGTTGCAGAGTCAGACATCCAGGAAGCTCGAGTATCTCGACAAAAATAATTCCTTTCTTTTGTATCTGCCTTTCTTTTCTTTATGCTAAGTATCGAGACCATCGCTGTTCTTATCATCGGATACTTGATTGGTTCGATCCCTTGGGCGGTCATTATTGCCAAGCGTGCGGGGGTTGATATTTTTTCGGTAGGTAGTGGTAATCCTGGAGCAACCAATGTTCTGCGAACATTGGGTAAGCCTATGGGTTACCTTGTTTTTGCCCTGGATTTCCTCAAAGGTGTACTTGCGGTTTGGTGGTTCGAATTGCCTCTGTTTTCCTTCTCTGGTGACGTTGCGTTGGGTCTTTGGGGCCTACCCGCGGCAGTTCTCGGTCATACCTATCCCATATTTACTGGCTTTCGTGGAGGGAAGGGGGTGGCCACTGCGATGGGCGGGTTGCTTGGGTTAATGCCTGCTTGTCTCCTCGTTGGGTTATTTGTCTGGGGGCTGACCTTTTATTTGACCAAGTATGTCGCAGTTGCCTCCATTGCATTTGGGCTAAGTTTGCCGGTCTGTTCAATCGTACTTTCAAGCAACGAAGGAGGGGAGTATGGAAAGACTGTCCTCGCTTTTGTGGTCATGGGTTGGATCATTTGGAGACACCGTTCAAATTTAGCCCGTTTGCGTACAGGCACGGAAAACCGTTTTAAAAAAAGGCCCAACCACTGAGTATATGAACCTTGATTCGACCAGTACACCCCCCGCAATCCGGATAGGCATTCTTGGTCTAGGTACCGTTGGCCAAGGCACCTGGAAGCACTTGTTGGATAATGCGACCTTTTGGCCTAAGATTCTAGGGGCCGAATTGTTACCGGTCCGGGCATCGGTCAAGTCGCTTTCCAAAGAGCGTGCGGTTGACATTTCTCCCGGGCAGTTGACCACTGACTCTCTGGCAATTGTGGAAGATCCGGAAATTGATCTGATCTGTGAATTAATTGGTGGAGTGGAAGAAGCAAGAGCACTGACTCTGCGGGCTTTTTCCCTAGGTAAGTCGGTGGTAACCGCAAACAAGGCACTGATTTGCGAACATGGGGAGGAGCTTTTTCAGGCGGCCGAAAAAGCCGGGGTCAATTATGGCTTTGAAGCGAGCGTGGCAGGCGGTATACCCATCATTAAGGTGCTCCGGGAAAGCCTGGTCGCTAATGAATTTCCTCTGATCTATGGGATACTTAACGGTACATCCAATTACATCCTTACAAGAATGGAAAAGGAAGGAGCTAGTTTCGATGAAGTCCTCGCCGATGCCCGATCACTCGGCTATGTAGAAGCGGATGAAGCCCTTGACCTCGATGGGGTGGATGCTGCCCACAAAGCAGTTATTCTTGCTTACCTCGCCCATGGAATTTGGGTGAATTTGAACGAGGTAACTGTGGAAGGTATCCGTAGAATTTCCAATGAAGATTTAAGAGCAGCCGATCACTTGGGTTGTCGGATTAAGCTAATAGGTGTGATCCGCAGAAACTTTACCAATAATCATGTCTCCGTCGCGGTGCACCCCGCATTGATTCCTTTGGAAGAAACTATTGCCCGCACGGATGGGGTGCACAATGGAGTCTGCCTCAGTGGTTCGGTAGTGGGCACCGTGGTTCTTACCGGGCGTGGTGCGGGGCAGGACCCAACAGCAAGTTCTGTAATCTCTGACATTGTTGATGTCGTTAAGGGGATGAATGGAATCTCTTCCTGCCCCAAACTTCGCCATGTCTCCCCTGAGGAGTGTTCGCCCGCTTCGCCCGAAGAAATCGAAGGCCGTTTTTACCTGCGCCTTTCGGTGGATGACCGTCCTGGTCAGTTAGCCAAGGTGGCGGAATGTATGGCCGATCGTGGGATTAGTTTGGCGACCGTTTCCCAGACTCCCCACGAAAAAGACCAACCGGCCAGCTTAATTTTGACAACTCACCAGACCAATGAACATTCCATCGCTCAGGTTTTGGAAAAATTAAAAGATCTTCCCGGCGTTATGGGAGAACCTGTGCTTTTTCGAATGTTCGATCCCAACGGAATTTCATAAAATGAATGTGGTGGTACAAAAGTATGGTGGCACCTCAGTTGCCGATGTTGACCGGATTAAGAAAGTGGCCCGTCGGGTCAAAGCCACGGTCGATGCAGGAAGTGGTGTGTTAGTTGTAGTCTCTGCTAGGGCTGGGGTTACCAACCAGTTGATTGAGCGTGCCAAGGCAATTCAGAAAAATCCTTCGGAGCGGGAACTTGACATGCTCATGACTTGTGGAGAACAGGAAACCATCGCTCTACTCTGCATGGCCCTTCATGCGATTAATGTTCCGGCAGTTTCGAGAACTGGTTGGCAGGTAGGCATTCTTACCGAAGGATTGCATGCTAAGTCGCGTATCCGTGAAGTTCAGGGCGGAGACTTGCGCAAACAGATCCGTGCGGGCAATGTGGTGGTGGTTGCTGGATTTCAGGGAGTCAACGAGAAAGGCGATGTGACCACTTTCGGTCGTGGCGGATCGGATCTCAGTGCTATTGCCTTGGCAGGTTGCTTGAGAGCCAAGGCTTGCCAGATTTACACCGATGTCGATGGTGTTTACACTGCGGATCCCCGCATTGTCCCAGATGCTCGCAAGATTACAGAAATTAATTACGAGGAAATGCTCGAGCTAGCAAGCAGCGGATCCAAGGTAATGCAGACAAGGGCAGTGGAGTTTGCACAGAAACATAACATTCCATTTGAAGTACGATCCAGTTTTTCCAAAAAATCCGGAACCATGGTAAAAAAGAAAGTAAAATCATTGGAGGATATGCTCGTTAGCGGCGTAGCCACAGACAAGAACCAAGTTCGCATTAGTGTGACTGAACTGCCTGACCGACCAGGTGCCGCTGCTGCAGTTTTTAAGGTAATGGCGGAAGCAGGCGTAATCGTTGATATGATCATTCAGAATGTGGGCCGTCAGGGCTTGGCCAATCTTTCTTTCACGGTTCCGTCTGAAGATGCTTTTCGTGCTGAAAAAGCACTCAAGGAACATTTCGCCGATGGAAATGGAGGCAGGTTGGGTAAAAGCACCAACATTATCAAAGTCTCTGTGGTTGGAGTGGGTATGCGATCTCATTCAGGAGTGGCGGCCACCTTCTTTGATGCTCTGGCCAATTCCGGAATCAATATGCTTATGATCAGTACTTCTGAGATTAAGATCTCTGTGGCAGTGGAGCCTAAGAGCGGGGACGAGGCAACACGGGTAGCCCACCAGGCATTTGGCCTTGGTAAGTAACCTATAGGTACTCTCCACCATGCTCTATATAAGCACGCGTGGAGGGGCACCGCCGGTTTCATTTTCTGAAGCGGTTGCTCATGGTCTTGCACCAGATGGAGGGCTTTATCTGCCAGAGACCTTTCCTGATTTAACCGAGGAACTTATCCAGTGGGAGGGCTTGTCCTATCCCGAGTTGTGCCATGCATTCTTTCGGAAGTTTGCCACTGATTTGCCGAGTGATGATTTGAAAAAGGCAATTGATTTGGCTTACGCTAGTTTTTCCCATTCGGAAATCGCCCCTCTCGTCCCTATAAGTGAACACTGGCAGGTATTGGAACTTTTCCACGGTCCTACTCTTGCCTTCAAAGATTTTGCTCTTCAATTGCTTGGTAATCTTTATGAATTGCAGATTAAGCGGACGGGAGAGCCCCTATGTGTGCTTGGAGCCACTTCCGGTGATACAGGAGCCGCTGCGATATCCGGTTTACTGGGAAAAAGCGGAGTGACGGTTTTTATACTCTATCCAAATGGCAGAGTTTCCCCGTTGCAGGAGAGGCAAATGACCTGCACTGGGGCGGACAATGTCTATCCGCTTGCGATAGAAGGAACTTTTGATGATGCTCAACGCACGGTAAAGGAACTTTTCGGTGACCTCTCTTTTCGCCACTCCATCGGGTTATCCGCGGTCAACTCAATCAACTTGGCTAGGATTCTCGCCCAGTCGGTCTATTATTTGTATGCTTGGCTGAGATTGCCCCCGAAATCTAGAGAACTAACCACCTTTGTAGTGCCCACGGGAAATTTTGGCAATGTGTTTGCCGGCTGGTTGCTAACCAAAATGGGTATTCGGTTTGGTAGTTTCCGGGTGGCGACCAATCAGAACGATGTCTTGCACCGCCTATTTGGTTCGGGTACATATGAACTGGGTGCGGTTTCTCCAAGTTTGGCTCCGTCTATGGACATTCAGTTGGCCTCCAACTTTGAGCGCCTCTTGTATTACTTTCTCGATCGCGATAGCGGGCGTGTCAATGAGGTCATGAAAAGATTCCGCGAGGATGGAAGGTATGATTTTGAACAATTTTCAGTACCCGGTTTTTCGAGTGCTTCCTCCACCGATGAAGAAATTCCTGGAATTATCCGCAGGGTATGGGAAGAACATCATTATTTAGCCGATCCCCACACCGCCTGTGCCTTCAAGGACCTCCCTGCCGATAAACCCGCGGTAATTCTAGCCACCGCTCATCCGGCAAAATTTCCCGATGTATTTGAAGATGCCGGGTTAGATCGCCCGACTGCACCAGCCTTGCAGGCTTTGCTCAAAAAAACGCCCCAAAAATATCATGTCGGAGTGGACTCTCTGGCGGTCCGTTCCTTTATCGAGCAACGGATCACCCATTTGAGGTAAGGAACGAACTTCCTCAAAGGAAGTATTCGCTGTCCAATGAGCAAAAAGATCATCTTTTTGCGAAGTGGAGGACTGGGTGACTTTATTCTTATCCTGCCTTTGCTCTATCTTGCGAGACAACGGTACGAAGAGGTTTTTCTTTATACTCGGGCTAATTATGCTGAACTTTTAAACGATGACTGGGCATGGCTGGAGGTTAAAAATTTGGATGAGCTCAGCGGACACCCACCTCCCATGATTGGAGGCTCCACGGTGGTAAGTTTTTGGATGGAGGGAGAATGGCGGGAGGAAATGATTCGTGCCGGTGCGAGTTTTGTGTTTTCGATTCCCCCTTGCCCAAGTACGGGAGACCATTTCGTTAAACAAGCCGTCAGCATACTTGGGTGGGAAGCTCCCCAACATCTATTCATTCAGAAATTTATTGCAGATGAATGGAGGGGCGAGTCAGAAACTTTATGGATACACCCAGGGAGCGGGGGACTCGAAAAGAATCTCCCTATCGAGTATTTTATATGCCGTGCAAATCAATGGACCGCATCAAAGAGGAACCGAAATGTCATTTTTTCCTTTGGAGAAGCGGATGAGAAAACGAGAATGTTTTTAAAGGAGCACCCAATAGGCCGGCATCCTCAGGTTACCCTAATCGAACCCGCAACTGTCAAAGAACTGAAAAACCAGTTGGCCTTGAAAGCAGGTCAGTTTTTGGGAAACGATTCGGGGCCGGGCCACCTCGCCGCTTGTCTGGGGGTACCTGTGGAAATTTGGTATGTGAAGACGGCCTCTGCCGTCTGGCGACCAGTGGGTCCGAGGGTAAAGACTTACGACTGGGTATCCGACTCTAGCAGGATCTTGTAAGTCACCGAATCAACCAGTGCCTCCCAGCTCGCAGTAATCACATTATCACTTACCCCGACAGTTCCCCAAGTTGATTGTCCATCGGTCGATTCGACATGGACGCGAGTAATGGCATTGGTTCCCTGATTACTCTCGAGAATACGAACCTTGAAATCGATAAGCGCTACCTCTGAGATAAAGGGAAAGTCTTTTTCCAAGGCCTTGCGTAGGGCATGATCCAAAGCGGAAACCGGTCCGTTCCCCTCCGCTACAATGTGACGCACCTCGTCCCTGACTTTCAATTTCACGGTAGCCTCGGAGGTAACACTGTCCTCGTGATTAGACCCTTCCACGCCCACATGAAATCGTAGAACCTCAAACGCGGGTTCTTCTCCCCGTAGAAATCTGCGAAGAAGGAGGTCAAAGGAAGCATCCGCAGATTCAAATTCATATCCCTTGAATTCCAAGGACTTCAACTCCTCGAGAAACGATTTCATCTCCGGGGATCGACCATCCACATCCATACCCATCTCCTTGGCCTTGAGCATAATGCTGCTACGTCCGGACATATCGGAAACGAGCACGCGGGTACGGTTGCCGACCGTTGCTGGGTCAATGTGTTCGTAACTGCGAGTGGACTTAGATGCCGCATCCGCATGTACCCCACCTTTGTGGGCAAAAGAAGCAGCCCCAACATAGGGAGCACGGATATCGGGTCTTAAATTGGTCGAGTCATCAATAAATAGGGAAAGGTCTCTTAATTTGGAAAGGTTTTGCCCGCAATGAGTGGAACATTCCATTTTTAATTCAAGATTGGGAATGATGGTGGTGAGGTTGGCATTACCATTGCGCTCGCCATACCCATTCATTGTTCCTTGCACCATCACAGCCCCTGCCTCGACACCAGCCAGACTGACCGCCACACCGACTCCGGCGTCGTTATGGCAATGAACCCCGATTTTGGAGTTAGGGAAATGGCCGACCACAGCTTCTGTAATTTTATGAAATGGAGTGACCAGTTTTCCACCATTGGTTTCGCACAGGGTAAGAAAGTCGGCTCCTCCCCGGTCTGCAGCTTCAAGGGTGGACAGGGCATATTCCCCATTATCAAGAAATCCATCAAAAAAGTGCTCCGCATCATAGACCACTTCCTTACCCTGTTCTTTGAGGTATCGGACAGTGTCTTCGATCATCTTTAGATTTTCTTCAGGGGTGGTCCTTAATACATCGGTGACATGCAGGAGCCAGGATTTCCCGAAAATGGTCACCACAGGGGTCTGGGCATCGATCAGAAGTTTAACCTGAGCATCCTCCTCTACGGGAGTATTTGCTCGTCTGGTCGAGCCAAAAGCTGCAACCTTTGCATGCTTTAAGTTGAGTTTTACCGCCTGTTCAAAGAAAGCCATGTCCCTGGGGTTGCTCCCTGGCCAGCCGCCCTCGATGTAATCAACCCCGAACTGATCCAGTTTTTCTGCCACCCGCAATTTAGAAGCAACCGTAAAGGATACACCCTCCGCCTGGGAACCGTCCCTAAGCGTTGTGTCGTAAATTAAAATACTTTGGTTATCCATCTGAAGGAAGGAGAGATGATCAATAGAAATGGGGGTTGGAAGATTGGCCTGAAGGACTAATTTCAGACACGCTTTGATCATGTATCTTCAGGAATGATTGGCAACGGCAAAGCCATGGATATATGTTTGCAGACATGTCTAGTGTAATTGATGGCAACTTGGGAATGAAAATTTTTAATTCTCTTAGGTTCAGCCCGTTTAAGAACTTTCTTATCGACTATGGCTTACCAGGAAAGAAAATTTTCCCAAGAGGGGTGGTACTTTCCCTGTCCTTGCTCCTAAGCAGGCGGATTGCGGATCAAGTGGAAGGGCAAAGGGTCGGCGTATTGCTTCCACCCGGGTTGCCGGGTTTTGTGGCCAACTTCGGATTATTTTTGTGCGGCAGGGTACCGGTTAACCTGAACTTTACTCTGGGTCCTGAAATAAACCGTGAAATTCTAAGCAGTTCGAGAGTGCAAACAGTAATGACTGCATCCGCGATGAAGAAAAAGTTCCCTCACTTCCCCTGGCCTGAGAATTGTTTTTGGGTGGATGAATTTCTAAGGGAGATCGCAGGCAAGCGCTTTTTAGTTCTCCAGACTTGCCTCCTCGCTTGGATACTTCCAAAGCGAGTGGTCAAGCAGTTTCAGATTCCTTCGATGGGCGGAGAGCAGATCGCCACTCTTCTTTTCACCAGCGGTAGTTCGGGGAAGCCCAAGGGAGTGCCTCTTTCCCACAGAAACTTGATTGCGAATTGTCGTCAATTACACGACCTTGAGCTTTTTCGTGATCAGCCGAGGGTCTTGGCCAACCTTCCCTTGTTTCACAGTTTTGGGATGACCGTGGGAATGATTTTCCCCACCCTGCGGGGCTTGGCGGTTGTGACCACCCCTTCTCCCTTGGATCACAGGTTAAATATTCAGGCAATCTCCGAGCAAAGAGTGGAGATTCTACTGGGCACCCCTACATTTCTCAGGGGATATTTAAAAATGGCCGAATATGGTGACCTCGACAGCATCCGCTACATCGTTGCCGGTGCCGAAAAGAGCCCAGTTTCTTTTCGCAAACGCTGGGAGGAAAAAATAA
>Ga0181565_10004626_pt1 | contig 10530 bp, 10 predicted proteins | sample 101ome_16_FD_129661 | JGI IMG/M metagenome (GOLD analysis project Ga0181565, IMG submission 129661) | Coastal salt marsh microbial communities from the Groves Creek Marsh, Skidaway Island, Georgia - 101401AT metaG (megahit assembly) | ecosystem: Environmental > Aquatic > Marine > Intertidal...
ATACAATTGCATTAATCGGCATTGCCTATTTTATAAAGTACTTAAGCTTTTCTGTTAGAGCTTTGCAAAGCTCAATCGTTCAAATTGATAACTCCTTACTCGAAGCTGCTCAGGTTAGTGGTGCTGGATTTATCAAAAGAATATTTTCTATTTGGTTACCATTACTAAAGCCAGCGCTTATTTCATCATGGTTTCTTGTTTTTATGCCTTGTGTGAGTGAGCTAACGATGACAATTCTTCTTACAGGGCCAGGACTTGAAACTTTAGGAACTCTATTGTTTCAATTGCAAAACTATGGTGATGCAAGCGGAGGTGGTGCTGCTGTTTTAGGACTAATTATCATTACAATGGTTTTATTTATTAATTATTTTGTGAAATTTATTTCAAAAGGTAAGTACGGATTATGAGTACTGTGGAGTTTAAACACATTAAAAAGTCTTATGGCGATGTAGAGGTCGTAAAAGGGTTTGATTTAAGAGTTAATGATGGGGAATTTGTTTCCTTTTTAGGCCCAAGTGGATGCGGGAAAACAACGTGCCTTCGAATGATTGCAGGGCTTGAGGAAAATACAAGTGGTGAACTTTATATTGGAGGAGAGCTGGTTAGCTCACCCGAACAAAAGGTTTACATATCTCCCGAGCAAAGAAACGTTGGGATGGTCTTTCAAAGCTATGCCGTTTGGCCCCACATGAATGTATTTAACAACATCGCATACCCCTTAAAAATTCAAAAGGTTTTGAAAAGAGATATAAAGAGCCGAGTTGAAGAGATAATGGATGTCGTTGAGCTCTCAGGCCTCGGCGAAAGGATGCCTAACCAGTTAAGTGGAGGGCAGCAGCAGAGAGTTGCTCTGGCCAGGGGGTTAGTCGCAAGTCCAAGAGTTTTACTACTTGATGAGCCTCTAAGTAATCTTGATGCAAAATTAAGAGACAAAATGCGAATAGATATTAGAGATATTCAACAAAAATTAGGCTTTACTTGTGTCTATGTTACTCATGATCAGCTTGAGGCGTTTACAATGAGTGATCGTATTTTAATAATGAATCAAGGGGTTGTTCAGCAAGTGGGGACTCCAGAGGAAATCAGGCAAAACCCTGCCAATGAATTTGTTCGAGAATTTATTAAAAAGTCTCATTAGGTATACATGATTTCAATGAGTTAGTTCAGAAGGAGACGCTGTGATAAAATACTTACTGGTAGCTGAACTTTAGGAACAAAACAAAGGGCCCATCATCCATGTATATGCCTAAACTTTATGATGAGAAAAAACTTCTTCGTTATTTGAAAAAGCAACAAAAACATGCATGGAATCTTGAACATGATTTTTCTTGGGCTAATGATATTGATCTAACAAAAGAGTTTGTTCCTCTTCCTGATGACTTTATACTGACTCCACATATTAATGAGCATCAAAAACTTCTCGTCTCGCAACTGATTGGGCTAATGATTAACTCTAGTATTTGTGAGTTAGAGGGCGCATTGGAGCGATCTAAAAAACAATGCTGGATAGAGGTGATTAATCAATATCCTGTTTCTCCTGAATTTGAGGCGCTAGGAGAAAATTTCTTTATTGAAGAAAAAAAGCATTCTGATGCTTTTGAGCTTTTTTTAGAAAAGTTTGCACGACAAACCAATGTTACAGTAAAGGAATTAAAATCAATTCTTCCAACCCTAAATGAATCTAAAATAGAAAAATTGTTTCGGGTTAATTCATACCTTGGTGGAAAGGCCTTGTGGATGGTTGTTGCCGCAGTGGAGGAAGAGTCTATTGAGGTTTATAAAAAAATGCGGCCCTATCAAGATTCTATAGACCCTATTTATTTTCAACTTCATCAAAAGCATTTTGAAGAAGAAACAAGGCATGCAAGTTTTGCATTTTTAATGCTTGAACTTTTAGAGGAGAGAACATCAACTCCTGTTAAATTATTAAGCCGCCATTTAGATTTTATCTTATCTGAAGTTCTTCAGGTCTCTTGGATTTTGGGAGAATTGATGAAAGTTGTTAACCTTGAAAAGCTTAAAAACCGTCACCCTTTTTATCAAGGTCTCTCAGAATTAATTCCTGTGATAAAAAACTTTACCTTCACTGATGTTTTAAAGAGTTTATTTAATGATGCCCCATTTATTAGTCTAATTCTTCGTCCGGGACTTAATAAGCATCTCTCTCAATTTCTTGATGAACAAAAATCATCAAGGTTCTTGGATAAGGTAATTTAACCGTGATGGCGTTTTTCAAAGAAGAAAGTTTCAAAAATGGACAATCCAATTTATATTTTTTAAAAAATGATTGGTCATCAAAAAGAGAAACAGTTGTCTTTTTACATGGTTTCCCTGATGGCCCAGAGGTTTGGTGCGAATTGGCGCTAGAAATTGGTCAGTATTTCAATATTATTATTCCTTACTTACCAGGCGTTCACCCGAAGTTTAAGATGTCTAGTGAAATTGGTAGGAGCTTTCAGCTTAGTGTATTGCTCCTCATAAGGTCTCGTAAGGAAATGTGTCGGGGAGTGCATTTAGTAGGGCATGATGTTGGGGGAGTTTTAGTCGATCAACTTTCATACATGCTTGGTGATCATTGCAAAAGTCTAAGCTTTATTTCAACAATGGGGTTAAATTTGTACTCTAAAAACCTGAAAATCGATCAAATAGTAAAATCTTGGTACATTCCTTTATTTTCTACCAGTGTCGGCCAAAAATTAATGTTAAAAAATCTGAATATTGGTAAAAAGTTTTTAAAAAAAATGGATGAAAGTGTTGTTGAATCAAAGATACCTGATAGACTTGGCTCCATAAAGCTGTACCGAGAATTCGTCAATCTTCTCGTTGCCCCCACCAGATGGGACCGAATAAATAATCACAGATCATTGTTTGTTTTTTCGACTAAAGATCCCTTCGTCAAAATACCTGAGAAAAAAAATGTGCGACAATATTATAATAATTCAACTGTCAGAGTTATCGATGGTGGTCACTGGGAATTTATCCATCAGAAAGAAAAATACGCAGAAATATTAAAAAACCATTTATTAAATGAGGGAGGCGAGTATGAGTATCTCGAGATTTAATAAATTTCTAAACTATCCAGCAGCGACCATTCTTCCTGTTGGAGAGCATTTGTTTAAATTTAGGCGAGCTCAATTGGGGGTTGATGGATTAAAGAAGTTTTATAAAACTCAAGATTTAGCCCTTAGAGCGGCAAATGAAATTGCCAATATTATCAAGCCAGGGATGACAGAGTTGGAAGGTGCTGCCTTACTTGATACCTATTTAAAGGATCACGGTGTAAATGCTTTTGTTCACTATTCTTTTGCCTGGTTTGGAAATAGGACAAGGTTTGATCATTGTAAAAAATATAAAGACTTAATGCCTTCACGAAAAATAATTGAAGAGGGAGATGTGTTTATTCTTGATACTGCCCCGGTTTTGAAGGGAGCTCCAGCTGATATTGGTTTATCCTTTTGCCTAGGTGAAAACAAAGAATTTCAAAACTCGATGAATCAGTTGGAAAAAATTAAGAAAAAAATTCCAAGCTTATTTGAGTTGAATTGTTCAAGTGGGAAGAAAATTTATGAATGGATTAATCAGCTAATTGAGCGTTCCGGACATGATTCAATTCATCAGCTTTACCCTTTTGGCGTATTGGCTCATCGGTTATATGATGTGCCTTTTTCAAATTTACCAGGTCTTTTAAAGCCTTTCACTTGGCAAGCCTACTGGTCTTTACTTTCAAGAGGTTTTTATAGTGAGACGATTTCTGGCAATCGGAATTTAAGTTTAGACGGGATCTGGGCAGTCGAGCCTCATCTGGGGGCAAAGGGTTTTGGTGTGAAGTTTGAGGAAATGTTATTTGTTCATAATGGAAAAGCAAGGTGGATATCAAAGATGGATGACTTAAAAGATTCAGAGCTAATCGATGAGTAGGGTCATTGTTATTACTGGAGCTGGCGGAGGACTCGGGAAAGAGTTTGTTCGCCAATATATTGAAAGAGAATTTTTTGTTATTGGTGTTGATTTAAATACTGATTGTCTTGCTGAATTTAATCGCGATAATTTTGTCGCGATCAATTGTGATTTAACAAATAAAAAACACTTAACGAATTTAATTTCAGATATTGTTAATAAATATGGCACTCCTTACATGTGGATAAATAATGCAGGTATCGTTAATATTGCGTCTTTTTTTGATGAGACAGAGAAAAAATATGAGCAGGTAATGAAAATTAATGTTGATGTCCCTGTAAGAATTATGAAAAAGATAATTCCAATTATGGAAAGGAATGGTGGGGGAAAAATAATTAATGTAAGTTCTGTTGCGGGACTCGTGTCTGCACCGATTCTCTCATCGTATTGTGCCTCCAAATTTGCTCTTGTCGGTATTACTGAATCTGTTCAGCAAGAGCTAATGTTGAAAAAATCACCCGTTGACTTAGTGCTTGTTTGTCCTGGTTTTATAAAAACTGAGCTAATAAAACTAGGGCATGAAGATGGTTTTCCGGAGCAGTTAACACCATTTTTATCGACAACCAAGAAGGCGGTTGAGAACATTATCAAAGGTATTGATTTAAATAAAAAGTTTATTGATCCAACTTTGAACGGCAAAGTAATGTCTTTTGCAAGTAAATATGGGCCTAAAAAGTTAAAGGAATTTGCTGCAAAATTGGCTGTGCCAAAAACGTTAATTCAAAAAATTAAAAGTTGAACATTAATTTCTATTTATAGGCAATGACTGCTGCTCGCCTTGGTGCTGTGTGCCCTTCAATGGTTAGGTTTTTGTTTGTTGGATCAAGGAAATCCTCTAGTGACGCGCCTCCTGACCAAGAAGTTACTCGCTGTTCTTCATTCGTAAGTAATTCATCAAAAACAATTTCCACATGCTTGAACTTTGCTTTGATTAACCAGTTTTTCATGCAGCTTGCTGTTGGAACAAAAAAAACATTTCTCATTTTTGCGTATCGGTCTTCAGGAAAAAGGGCGATTGATTCATTACCAGCAATAGTGATTGATTCAAGGAGAAGAAACCCATCTTTCTTTAATGCCTTTTTGCAATGCTTTATTTGCTCGATGGGATTTGGGTGATGATAAATTATTCCCATATTTAAAATACCATCAAAAATATTTTCGAAATGTTTTACTTCCTCGATACCAAGCATTTCAAAAAATAAATTGGGCGCTTGGCAAAAATGTTGTAGGAAGTTAAATTGAGCCTCGCAATAAGGCACTGGGTCGATCCCTAAAATGCTTTTCGGATTCTGTTTAAGCATTTCGAACATGAAATATCCATTATTACAGCCAATATCTAAGAGGGTCTTGTTTTTTAAATCTGGAAGGGATTTTTTTATTCTTTCCCACTTCAAGTTGCTTCGCCATTCAGAGTCGATGAGTAATTCACCCATAACAAATGGGCCTTTTCTCCAATGAGATAGGTTTCTTGCAATACGTTCAATATTTTTTAATGTTTCATCATCAAAAGTTGAGTTGTTTTGAGGCGTCGGATTAAAAGAAGAGGTTTCAATTTTTCTCAATTCCTCTAACGTATTTAGTAAATTTTTGTTTTGAGGTAAATCATACTTTTTTTTATTTTTTGATAATACAGATGTGATTTCTGGTAAATTTATCTGACTCTGATATTTTTTAAAAAAATCGTTCATTTTTTATTTCAACGCTATGTAGCTAGTGAAGTTATACCATCTGAATGCTTGCTCGACATGGTTAAAGCCAGCATCATTTAGTAATTTAATTTGTTGATTTGGAGTTAGTGGCACCAGTACATTTTCTAATGCTTCTCTTTTTTGAGAAATTTCTAGTTCGCTATACCCTTCACGCCTCTTGTAATCGTAGTAGAGATCGGTGATTAATTGATGAAAAGTGGAGTCATTGGTGTTGATCTTTTCAGAGAGAATAAAAACTCCCCCTGGCCTTAAGGAGCGAAAAATTTTTTCTAGAATTAATGGCCTTAAGTCCTCTCTAATAAACTGAAGAGTGTAATTCATTATAATCATATCAACGTTAGGATCTATCTCTACGTCTTCTATATTTGCACATATTACTTTTGCGTTTGTCACCTTTAAACGGCTAAGTTTTTCCTGTGCTTTTTCGGTCATCGCTTTTGAGTTATCAACGCCCACGAAGCGACAATTTTTGTGATTACTTTTTAAGTGGTTTTCTAGAACTCCTATTGTTGTTCCCGTTGAACAGCCCAGATCCCAAATAAGGTTTTCTTTGTCATGATGAGTAAAGTAATTTGAGTAATCTGTGATTAGTCGGTGTATTTCATTATAAAAAGGAACAGATCGTGAGACCATGTCGTCAAAAACGTCTGCTACTGTTTGATTAAACTCAAATGCCTTAATTTCATGTTGCCTGCGCTTGAAAACTTGATCAACGCCACCTGCGAGTACTTCATTATTCATGAGGTGTTGATATCGAGCAAAGCGTTAAAAGTCTAACGTTTTTACTGCCTTAGGACAAAATTTACCCACTAAAGAGGCCCCCAAGTAGTCGTAAGTGTGAAATCTAAACAGTGCTTATGCATAGGGTCAAAGGAAGGGGGGCAGAAAGGATAAAGCAAGATATTTATTTAGACGATGAGGACGATAAATTTTTTGGCATGTATCAATGATCATCATTTCAAGAACATTTTATTTAAAAGTAAATTAAATTATTGGTAGACATGATCATGATTAATAAGTCGTAAATAATATTTATCGCCAACATCTTTCACCATTTTTTTATTTAGCAAAGAAAAAGTTAACGTCTTTTAAGTCTATAGCAATAGGTTTATTATATTAATAAATATAACGGAGAATTTAATGACGCTTGATTCGAATAAAAAATCAGTTTTAACCTTCATCTTTTTTGTCTTGGTTAATACCACCGTACTTGCTCAAGGACAAAGCATGTCAAAGGACCGTTTAGTCGGCTCCATCTTGAAAAATGCTCTTGAGACATATCACTACACTAAAAAGAAAATTAATGACGATGTAAGCGAGAAGGCTTTCGAAGAATTCTTAAAAAAAGTTGATTACGGCAAGCAATTTCTCCTAGAAAAAGATGTCAAGGGATTAGAAAAATATCGGTTTAAACTAGATGACCAAGTAATATCTGGAGATCATTTAGCAATTAAATCAGTAGAGGAGACGTTAAAAAGAAGTATCCAACAAACGGAAAAATACAGAGAGGAGTTTTTTAAAACTGGTTTTGATTTTACCAAAAAGGAAACACTTCAATTAGATCCAGAAAAGAGGTCATGGGTTAAATCTGAAGCAGACAGAAAAGAGCTTTGGAGAAAAATATTCAAACAAGCCACACTCTCTAGATACCTTGACCTATGGCAAGAACAGTTAGATTTAAGAGATCCCAAAAAACAAAAAGAGAAAAAAGATGCTGATAAAAAAGCTAAAAAGAAAACTGCTGAAGTAAAGAAGCTAACCAAAAAGGAAACCTTAGCCAAAGCGACAAAAGCGATAAGTGATAAATATAAAAAAGTATTTGATCGTTTAAGCGACGATGACCGCGAAGACTTTATGGATAAACTGTTTAATTCAGTGACGGAGATTTTTGATCCACACACAACCTACTTACCTCCAAAGAAAAAAGAAGATTTTGATATTGATATTAGTGGAAGCTTAGAGGGGATTGGAGCAGTCTTACAAGAAGATGGTTCTTACATTAAAGTTGTTCAAATTGTTCCTGGTGGAGCTGCCTGGAGACAAAAAGATCTCGAAGTCGAAGATTTAATTATCATGGTTGGCCAAGGTGATGATGAACCTGTCAGTCTCGTTGATATGCGAGTAGACGATGCTGTCAGATTTATAAGAGGCCCCAAAGGGAGTACGGTTACATTGACAGTCAAGAAAGTTGATGGAACGAGAAAGGTAATCAAAATTGAACGTGATGTAGTCAAGATAAGTGCCTCTTACGTTAAGTCTTCAGTTATTGAGCATGAGGACCTAGGTCAAAAGATTGGCTATATTCATGTTCCAAAGTTCTATCGAGACTTTAATGGAGATGGAAGAAACTGTTCAAATGACGTTAAAAAGGAGCTTGAAAGACTTCAAAAGATTGGTGTTGATGGAATGATTCTCGATCTTCGAAATAATGGAGGAGGGGCTTTAGAAGACGCAAGAATAATGTCAGGCTTGTTTATTGAGGAAGGGCCAATTGTTCAGATTCGTAATCATAAGGGGGAGGTAGATGTTCTTAGTGATTTTGATAAAGCAGTTCAATATCAAGGGCCTTTAATTGTCATGATTAATAGATTCTCAGCCAGTGCATCTGAAATTTTAGCAGCTGCTCTTCAAGATTATGGAAGAGCTGTAGTTGTTGGTGGTGAATATTCTCATGGTAAAGGAACTGTTCAAGCCGTCTTAAATCTTAATCAAGCGCCGCTATTAAATATGTTTGGGCCGACAATTGGTGCCCTAAAGGTTACTATTCAAAAATTCTACCGAGTAAACGGAAGCTCTACTCAGTATAAAGGGGTTACTCCAGATATTATTATCCCTGATCCAATGGGCTATGCTAAAAACCGTGAACAAGACTTAGATTACTCTCTTAAATGGGATCAAGTTAAAAAACTATCGTACAAAAAGTGGGATAAGTTTGATTTAGGGATTGATTTTCTACGAAAGAAAAGTCAGAAGAGGTCAAAGAAAAATGAGCGATTCAAGCATATAGAAGACTCAGTAGCATATCTGACTAAAAGACGTGAGGAAACCATCGTTTCTCTTAATGAGATTGAAGCGCAAAAAGAGGAAGAGAAAGCAAAGAAAATGACTGAAAAATTTAAGTTAGATGAAGAGCAAAAGAAAATGATTATCTCTCATTACAAAGATTCACTGGATGAGGGACAAAGTAAGATAAAAGAAGCGGATAAAAAGAAGTGGGAAGAAGACTCTAAGCAAAGAATTGAAGACTGGGCCAAAATGGTTCGATTGGATGCGGGCTTAGAGGAGAGCCTTTTTATTATGAATGATATGATTACTAGTTTAAAGTCAAAAGTATCAATGAAAAAATAGGAAATGGTTGTGAGCGAATTAATTGATAATAAAGAAATTGAGAGTGTTCTAGATATTCTAGAAAATATGGAAGACGAGGAGCTTGCTGCTTCATTGTTGGCAGAGTTTAATGAAGCAACAAAAAATCACGGAAAATTATTGCTGAATAGGGACCCTAAGCTTTCAAACGATGACTGGAAAAAACAATGCGATGCTGCTGCTTCAGAGGTCTCTCTCATCTTATCAAAAATTCAAGAACATAGGTGATTTTTGAAAAAAATCCTTATTATCCGATTCTCAAGCTTTGGTGACGTCGTCCAAGCAATCAATGCTGCTCGTGAATTAAAGTCTACTTATCCAAATTCAAAAATAACTTGGGTAACAAAAAAAATGTTTTCTGAATTTTTGGATTCTGAGCCTTCAATTGATAAAGTCGTTACTATTGAAGGTGATTTTTCCAACAGCGTTTTATCATTGGCAAATTATATCTCATCTCAAAATTTTGACTTAATCTATGATGCGCACAGAAACTTACGAACTTTTTTATTAAAATTAATATTAATAATAAAGTTAAAGCTCTCCAATTGGGTTTATCGTCCAAAGAGTCGATTAAAGAGATTTTTCTTATTTCAATTTAAAATAAATTTATTACCTAATCCATTTTTTGCCATGGACTCTTATATTTTTCCTATTAAGAAATACTTAAATGGGAGCAAATCGAGGACGTTTGAGATTAACTATGGCAAAGTTAACGTTGATAGATTTGACTTTGTTGGCACTCCCTACCTTCTATTCGCTCCGAGTGCTGCTTGGGAGATGAAAAGGTGGCCCATGAAATACTGGGAAGAGCTTATCAATAAATTATCAATTAAGTTCAAGATCGTTCTTGTCGGCGGGAGTAATGATCAATTTATAAAAGATCTTTACTCGTCAAGTAACCCAAATGTTATTGACCTTTCTGGAAAAACTACTTTTTTGGAAACATTTTTTTTAGTGGAGAACGCAAGCTACACTTTATCTGCTGATACAGGTGTTATTCACGTCGCTGAGTTATTAAGGAAAAAAGGGGGGCACCTTTTTGGGCCCACAGCTTTTGGGCGAACCAAAACAAAAGATATTAAATTATTTGAGGCTGATCTTCCATGCAGGCCTTGCACGAAGGATGGAAGCGGTAAGTGCTCTCGCAAAATTTATCAAGAATGCATGGCCCTTTTAAAACCAAATAATGTAGAAGAAGATATTTTAAATAGAGCTTAATTATCCTCTATTTTTTTTCTCATTTCCCAAAGCATATGACTTATATAAGGTCTTCTGTTTTCTTTTGTCGCAATTATAAGTAGCTTTGTTATTTTAAGGTTTTCTGGTTCACTTAACAAAAGAATAAGCATCTCTTTAATAAAGTTGGTATTAAGGGTTATATAATTATCAGTCCCAATGCCGAGCTTTACTCCTTTCTTTTCCCACCATGAAAAAGGATGATCCTTAAAGTCGGGGAAGCTACCAGTAAGTTTTAAATTTGATGAGGGAAGTGCCACTA
>Ga0181565_10004632_pt1 | contig 10523 bp, 9 predicted proteins | sample 101ome_16_FD_129661 | JGI IMG/M metagenome (GOLD analysis project Ga0181565, IMG submission 129661) | Coastal salt marsh microbial communities from the Groves Creek Marsh, Skidaway Island, Georgia - 101401AT metaG (megahit assembly) | ecosystem: Environmental > Aquatic > Marine > Intertidal zone...
GATATATGTGACGGCGTTAAGTTGGTACCATTTATTCGTGAGAAAATATACAATGTACTCATGGAGCAATATGATACAATCATAGTAAATAACATGGTAACTGAGACGTTACATCCAGACAACATCTTAGTACAAATAGCGTGTAGTAAAGAATATACCGCAGAAACCAAACTAGAATTATGTAAAGAATATGAACGATTGTTACTTTCTAACTAGACTAGTTGAATAGTATTTTTCAGATACATACAAATATGTATACATTATTACATATTTGTATCAAAACTAATCGACAGGCAATACTTCATCTATATCACTGCCAATAGAATTTGTTTCATCTAATAAATTTTGAATATTATTTTGTTTGTTTTCATCCGAATTATCATCTAATGATTCAATTTCAGAATCAACTACTTTGAAGATATCATTTATACTGTTATCGCTTTTACAATGTTCGTCTGATGATTGTTCCAATGATTCAGGTACGGATTGTTCCAATGATTCAGGTACGGATTGTTCCACCGGTTCAGGAACGGATTGTTCCCGTGATTCAGGTACGGATTGTTCCAATGATTCAGGTACGGATTGTTCCAGTGATTCAGGTACAGATTGTTCCAGTGATTCAATCACAGATTCATCCATAGATTGGTCGAATGATTCAAATACTGATTTATCAAAGGGACGTTTCAATGATTCAACTACTGATTCATCCAGGGATTGGTCGAATGATTCTACTACTGATTCATCCAGGGATTGGTCGAATGATTCTACTACTGATTCATCCAGGGATTGGTTCAATGGCACATCAACAAAACCGTCATTTGATTTTTTTACATGTTGTTCTACTGGTTGATTGTCAGATTCATTTATAGTAATATCTATTTTTTCCGTATCATTCTTTAATAGTGATTCGTTTAAATTAGGGTTATCGGGGAATTTATTACGTTTTATACATAGTAATGAAAATAGACAGTTCATCTGTATGTTTACACATATACATAATACAAATTCTAAGTAGTTTTTTCTATACAATAACTAGTGTAAAATTATGTAGATTTTGAAATTGGTTTTGGTCTTGGTCTATAACATAAATCTAAAATGTAATCTGTAAATTTACATATATATTTTTTGATGTCATTAGGTAAAGGTAGTCTGGATAATACATGTGATTTGGCAATGATATCATCAGGTGGCGTTAGTACTTCATAAAATCGATTTACGGAACTTACTACCATTTCATGACCGTTAACTAAAAAAATAGATTCATATCGTGACCGCGATAGTAATACCGATAATCCACTATCATAAGAATATGTCCGACCACGAACATATCTATGCTCTACAAAAGTACCTATTATAAATTGACTGTTTGATGTCATCAGATCGTTTGTTACATTCCATTGGATATCTATTAAATATTGTTTACCGGAAACCAAATTTGCGGGGTTTATTAGTTTTGATAGCGGCATATATACAGAGTCAGACATATATTTTAAATAGTTTTACGCTGAATATTATAAAACTATTTGTGAAAAGTCGAGCACGAAAATGAAAAATGGACAAAAATAAATGTCCAATTTCATTTTTGTCGATGAGTTTTTGTTAAAGTAGTATGTAAATTTGGTAGTTATGACGATATTGCAGTATTTTCATAAATTATATTAAAAAATGTGTTACCATATAAAAATTAAATATATTACGCGGAAAATGACTTAGATGTATTATCTGTTGCTATTTTAGGCAACGCATGGCAACGAATATTACATCAAATACATCGTTTTTATTTAGTTGTGAAAGTTGTAACTTTAGATGCAGTAAAAAAGGAGATTATACTAGACATTTACGTACACGTAAACATCATTTGTCAACAAATTCAACGGAAATTACATCAATTACATCAACCCATATATGTAATATTTGTAATAGAAAATATCAAGATAGAAGTGGATTATGGAGACATATAAAGACATGCAAAATGAAAAATAAAGCAATAGATGTGGATGAGGTCCCATCATCCGAACCAGTCCCACAAGGCCGAATGGTAGACGCGTCGATAGTGATTGAACTTTTGAAACAAAACCAAGAATTCAAGAATATGATGGTGGAACAACAACAGCAATTACTAGAATATCAGCAAAAATCAGATTATAGACACGATCAATTGATAGAAGCAGTGAAGGATGGGAAATTGGGACACACGACAAACAATACAACGCACAATAAGTTCAATTTGAATGTATTTTTGAATGAAAAATGCAAGAACGCCATGACATTAACTGACTTTGTTAACTCTATGAATCTAACGATTGAGGATTTCATTCAAACGGGTGAACGTGGATTTATCGAGGGTATATCAAATATAATTATTGACCGGATACACAACATGGATTTGCTCGATAGACCACTTCATTGTACTGATTTAAAACGTGAAACTGTCTATATTAAGGATACTCACACGTGGGAAAAAGATGAAGATATGGATAAATTACGCAATGCTGTCAAAATTGTCGCACACAAAAACGAACGAATGAGACCTATATGGTATGAAGAAACACCCGATGTCGATGTGCTTGGTTCAGAAAATTGTGAGAAGTTCCTCAAATATTCACAGTCCGCTCTAGGTGGATGCGGAAGAGAACAAACAAAACAGTATGAAGATAAGATTATCAGAAATATTTTGAAAGAAACTGTTATTGACAAAACGAATCAATTAATATAAAACAATATAAAGGCATGCCTATACATATACTTGTGTAAGTAGTGTATATAATATATATCTTGTTTATACGATATAACATCATGACAGTTTGTCCGAGTGGTTAAGGAGAATGACTAGAAATCATTTGTGCTAAGCACCCGTAGGTTCGAATCCTGCAACTGTCGCCAGCCCCTTTAGCTCATCTGGTTAGAGCATACGCTTAGTAAGACCGTATATAGGTCCTTTTTTAGCGTAAGGTGAAGAGTTCGAGTCTCTTAGGGGGCTACAGACCTAAATATGTCTTTAAACTGTTTACAGCACGGTTGTCCGAGTGGTCTAAGGAGCCAGACTTAAGACCTGGTACGTAAGTGCGTGGGTTCGAACCCCACACCGTGCAGCATAATGGGTTTCAATATTTTCCCAATAAAAATATTGTGGTGCCGAAAGGGTATATTTGCTCTTATAGTGTAGCGGTTATCACTCAGGACTTTGATATATATATATGCAGTCATCCTGAAACCCCGGTTCAAATCCGGGTAAGAGCTTTTTTTTAACAGCAACGTAGCTCAGAGGTAGAGCGTTGGGCTCATAATCCAAAGGTCAACCGATCGAAACGGTTCGTTGCTAATTATAATAATTTGATTATTTCAGATTATTATAAAATACTTTCATACTTCCAAATGTATCCCTTGCTTGATTGTCTTATCCCATTACAACAACGACTTATACAATCATGAGATACCCCAACAGAAGCTCCTGCTTCTCTACAAGAATCAAACGAATTTAACCTATTTCCTTGGAAATCAAATTGGATTACTTTCCTATTTCTTTTTGATATAATCTGATTATATATTTCATCTTGACCTTCAGATTTGGTATCATTTGAATTCATACTTTCATATTTCCAATAAAATCCCTTTCCTGTTTGATTTGGGTTAAGACAACAGTGAGTTATATAAGACCGAGAAGTACCAACATATTCTGCTGCTTGTTTACAAGTATCAAACGAATTTAACCTATTTCTATCAATATCAAATTGTACTATTTTCCTAGGTATTTGAGTTATAACCTCTTTTTTTGTTGTTTTTTGACTATATTTGAACTTTCCAATTAATGGTGGTATTCCTAATTCAGATTTGGTTTCATTACTTTCATATTTCCAAACAAATCCTTTTGCTGTTTTCCAGTCTCCATTACAACAATGTCCTATAGTAGAAGGAGAACAACCTACATATTCAGCTGCTTCTCTAAGACAATAGAATGATTTTAATCTATTTCCATCAATATCAAATTGAATGACCTTTCTGTTTTTTAGTAGAGTCTCAGCTATTTTGCGTTTAGTTTCTTCATGATGTTTTCCAGAATTTCCACCCTGTCGTATATTGTAGCCATTCGGTACCAAACACTTATATTGTTCGATGTATTTGATTTCCATATCATCTAATTGATTATCAAATGTTATACATACTAACTTGAATTCAAAGTTCTCAACACCATATTTTTTGAAAGCAGATTTTAAATATCGGCAATTGCTGGTATTTTTTCGGTGGTTTCTCCATCTTGTTTCTAAGTCTTGTGTGGTTTGTCCTATGTATGTTTTATTATCAATCTTGTTTTTGATTTTGTAAATATAACCCATATTATATTTACAAAGGATTTTATCTTTAAGTACTTATTTGTAAATAATACTTATTCGGCTAAATATTATCGTCCTGTTCTTTTTGGAGTTTTTCTTTTCTTCGTAAATAAGCTTGTCTATTATATTCCTTCTTTTGTTCTGGAGTTGGTTTGTAATTATTATTTTTCTTATAATTTTTAACCCTTTCTATAACAACTTCTTTATTCTTTTCATAATACTCTTTTCTGCTGGCAGGTGCAGTATATTTTTTGAGATGTTCTTTGGTAGCGAGTAATTCCTCTTCCAATTTAGCATTTTTTTCCAAAAGTTCCTTTATTACTGCTTTGTCATCCATTTCGATACTATATATAGGAAAATATATTTATATTTGTTTGATAATATTAGTGTGAATAAATTATAAAACTTAATTATATAAGGAATGAAAATGAATAAACTAGTAATATTGAGTATATTGTGGATATTTGTTATATTTTTTTCGATATTGCTGATAAACTATGTAATAAATAAGATAAGAATAAGAGAGAATCTAGATAACAAGACGGTTACAACAAATTTTATAATAACATTAACCACAGACGAGAAAAATACTGATACAGAGCAAACAAATTTAGACATTGGAAACGGAGTACCCGCACAATTGGAATATAATATAACATCATTAACAGGAGACAATAAAATTCGAGATAATGATATAATTGAATTTAAGGAAAATTTACCAAAGCAAGTAAATTTAAAATCAGTAAATTCTTTTGTAGAAACAGAGGATAAAGAAACGCAGGAAAAACATAGTTTCATAGTAATTTCATCGAAATCAAAAAAGACATTCCCTAATAATTTCGCAATAAAAATAGAAAATAATGTAGATGAAAATAAAACACAATACGACTTATGGGGAGATAGTCATATAAATTCATTAAAAAAACGTCCAATCGGAAATGTGAATACAATCATTGGACCTCATAATCTATTATCATATATCAACTATACAGACGAACCTGTATTTTCATATGATAAACGTGTGTTTAATGTGAAATGTTTTAAAAAGAATGAAGAGTGTGAAATAAACAGATTGAATGTAGGAAATAAGATATTAAATGTTATTCAATCAGGTGATATATTCGACAATAATGGTAAAAAAATAGGTAACGTAACAAAGACAAATAGGTTAAAAAACGTATCTATGGAAACCATCTTAATTAATATCGAGAACACAACAGATATTACAGGAATCCTCATTTATATGGGTCCTCCCATACCACTTTGAAAAAAATGTAAAAAAATAATACTTATATATTATAATAAGTATTATGTTGGAATTAGCGACAAGGAATATATTGTATATCGTAATTGTTTTATTATGTATTTTATTAACAATATGGTATTTATCAGTATCTCGTGAAGGGTATGATAATTTAGACGATGTATTATCAGGTGTAAATAGTTGCGGAGATCCAAATGGTTGTAAATCAATCGATGAAATAAAAAACCAGACAGAAGGTGATTTGTCCAAACAAACTGAAGAATTAGCAAAGGCAGTATCAGTACCAGCTAATATTACAACTTATAATATGACTATTACTTTAAATAATAATGATGAAGAAATGACTCAGGAAGTGATTCCCAAATCAGACATAACTACTACCTTATTAACTCCACCTATAAAACCAGATACAGAATCTACTGATGCTACGGAATCTACTGATGCTACGGAATCTACTGATGCTACGGAATCTACTGATGCTACTGATGCTACGGAATCTACTGATGCTACTGATGCTACGGAATCTACGGAATCTACTGATGCTACAGAATCTATATTAAAACCGAAAAAGAAAATAGCATCAATAGGACCTCGATTAAATGAAAGTAAAACAGATGTAGATATGTTAGATGTAGACCGTGATGGAAAGGGCATTAAACCCCGTATCTATAATATTAGCAGTCTTTCGGTAAATCATCCGGATAGAGAATTATTAACTACAACATTTGGTGAATATAGAAAAAATAGTTGGTTAAATGATATATATGTCAAACGTCATGAAGAATATACTAAAATAATAACCAAATTTCCATTTGTAAAAATGCCTATTATTACACTAAACCCAAAATATGGTAAAGGACCTACAAATCAACCTATTCAAATACAATTAGATGCGGGTGACACCAATAATAATTTTATAATTATTACTCCTAAAACGAGAAGTGTATTTCCTTCAAATTTTGAATTAAATATAACTAATAATGCTGCTGATACTGGAGTAATATTTGATTTATGGAGTGATTCTGTATTTAATCAAGCGAAAACACAACCGTCTGGAAATGCGAATCGTATATTAGATAATAAAACATTAACCGAATATTTAAATAAAAAGGGAGATACATTTGGATATAGTAAACCTGCGTTTGGTGATAGTTGTTTAGTAATAGAGGAAAAAAAGTGTATGGTGGGTGGTTTAAATATAGGTAAACGTGCGATTAATATAATAAAATCGGGTAACATATATGATGAAAATGATAAAATAATAGGTTCGGTAAGCAAACGAAGTACAACAGCTACAGATATGAATGAAATTATTAAAATAAATATTGAAAATTCTAGGTGTATAACCGGAATAGTGTTGTTTGTTACGTATATGCAGTAAATTTGTAAATAAATATTATGACGTATTTACAAATTATAATCCCTTACGGTGGTCTAAAATATAGGGATTGGATTGAAGATTATTTAAAAATTCAGGATTGGTTCTATCTGTTTGAATATTAGAATATAACCCTTTCTCAACACCAGATAAACTACCCATACTCATTGTATCAGGAGATCTATAAGGCATATTTCCGGTAACAGGGCGAGTATTTTTCAATTGTTCGTCACGAGAAACTTGTCTAACATTAATTTTATCGTTCATCAATGACATATTACCTTTTACCATATATCCGTCAATAGTACTGGATTTAATATCATTATTACGTTGATTATATCCAGCTTCATAGGATGTTGGTTGTCTGGAACCATCACCCGCACCCGCAACACCAGCGTAGTAAAAATCACCGGTCTCATTACGAGTAGTATTGGCAACTTGATGGGTAGTTGTTTGATAAGCCCCTCCATGTTGGTTTGCGTTGATATTAAGATGGTTTTTGGAGTTTTCAGTAGTTTCGCGAATAGTGGTAGGTAATTTATCAGCAGGATTGAAAATATAGGATTGAGGAACATTAGTTCCCGGATTCTGATAGGGTCTTAATGTACCAATAATATTCTCTTTTCTAGATGGGCGTAAAATATCAATCAGAGGAGCTACTGCAGCACCAATGCTTCCGCTAACCAAACCAAAGTAACTATCTTGTTTGTTAGCAGTTCTATTGTTGGGATAAGCCTGTTTCGACTTAATCCCATAGTCTGCTTCAGTAGGAAGATATTTACCTTGTGCACTGGCACTGCCAAATTGAGGAGCACCTAATTGTTGATTTCTAGATTCCATATATTCACCGGGAACATAGGTACCATCATTTTGATATCCGGCAGCACCTGTATATGAGACAGCAGTTTCAGGACGCGAAACATGTCTGGCGATAGGAACCGCACGCATGGTTTGTCCTTTCTCAACACCTCCGGTAGTAAATAAACGACCAATATCACGTTCTCCGTTTGAAAATCCTTCCACATTACGTTGGTCTAATTCGAAACTACGCTCAGGACGATGTTTCTCCATGATACCCATCTGTTCTCTAGTAGCAATAGTTTTAATATGACTATCAGCCGGGCCTTCATGTCCGTAAAGCATATTTCCAGACGATTTAGGATTATTATTAACACGTAACTCATCAACTGTCTTTGGTTTCCATAGATCACGTTGTTCCATACCAGAATTGAATCCACCTGAACCTTCGGTAGTATAACCTAAACCTAAACCAGGAGCAACAGATTCTTGTTTAAAGGGATTCACGTTTGACATTTTTAGACTAGGATTGATACGAGATTTAATAAAATCACTTTGATTCGGCATACCATGAGCCCATTGTAAATTTTCTCCAGGTGAGAATAATGGTGCTTGTTCCCGTTTCTTAATAGATTGAGAGCCAGCACCCATAGTATTATCTAAAATACTCTCGTTCGCACCTTCACGTGTACTACTGGTTTTTAAATTACCACCGAAAAAGGGAACCATATTATTATGTTTAAAATAGTCCATACCAACTTTATTACCGTCTAGTGACATGTATTCGACACCATTATCTTTAGATACGGGTTGTTGGTTAAAGTACTTATCCGTATACACGCCACCTCCATTATCATAACGATTATTTACAGATAGTTCAGATGTATTTGCGGTTTCTTTCGATACTACATTATAATTCTCATCAGGAACATTTGTATTAGGTAAATCAGATTGATTAGAGAAATTCTCTTTTTCATCCTTTTTTTTATTTTGATTGTTGATTAAATATAAACTTGATAAGGCAAATAGCGGAACAACAACTTCCATTTTTATATTATATAAATATATTACTTTTACATAATATTCTTTAGTTTAGTTTATCTAATTTATTTTTCTTGAATAGAGAGTTCCGGGGCAACTTTCTTCGGTTCCTGAAATACAAATAGAATTACCGGTTAAATAATAATTTTGATTCATACCATCGATAATAGGAGTTTTTGCAACATGATTATCTTTTTCTAAAATACGTGTTTGGATATTATCATGAAAACCTTTGTCTAAACCATTCAATGGATTTAATAAAGGGGTTTCCCATCGCGATTGTTCTAAATCTTTATACATCCAAGCCGGGTGACTAGCACGAGATTCTTGTACGAAAGGTTGATTGGAGTGATAAAACTTAGGTGCACTATACACAGAATGTTTGGTATAGTCATTTAATTCAGATAAGTCACGATTTAATGGTCGTGTTAATCCACGTAAATCATCTTCTAATGCGATTGTATTCTCATGTAAGTTAGCCCCCCAACGTTGTAATCTAACTTGAGCGTCTTCAAAAAATGGCAATTCATCTCCAGGTCCGGGTACATTTAACATATATCTACCAGCAAAGCTGCTTTCTTCAGCATGTTTTTTTAATCTATGTGGATCATCATGAAATCTAGTAAAGGACATTAGGATAGTTAGTTATTATATGATTGGAAAAAAATATAAATGTTATTAGTTAGATTTACAATATACAATTCTCAATCATGTCTAAAATATGTCTAAATATGATAGTAAAAAATGAGAGTCACATTATAACTCGTCTATTAAGTTCGGTATTACCATTGATTGATACATATTGTATTTGTGATACAGGTAGTACTGATAATACGATTGAAATTATAAAAACATTTTTTGATGGTGTAAACGTTAAGGGTAAAATAATAGAAGAACCTTTCCGTGATTTTGGATATAATCGAAGTTTCTCATTAAAACAGTGCCATGGTATGGAAAATGCGGATTATGTATTATTATTAGACGCTGATATGATGTTAGAGATTGATGAAAAAATATCAATTCATGAGTTTAAAAAACATATGGATAAAGACGCATATTACTTGCTACAAGGTAATACTAAATTTCATTATAAAAATATTCGAATTGTAAAAAACACAGGTAAGTTTAAATATTGGGGGGTTACTCATGAATATATCGAATTACCAGATAATACATCTGTATATAGCATACCTAAAACGATGATGTTTATTAATGATATTGGCGATGGTGGTGCGAAAACAGATAAATTTATTCGCGATATCAAACTATTGAAACAAGGATTAATTGACAAACCGAATAATGATAGATATACATTTTATCTTGCTAATAGTTATAAAGATTCGAGACAGTTTCAATTAGCTATAGAAACTTATGAAAAAAGGATTGAATTGAGAGGATGGAAACAAGAAGTATGGTATTCTTATTATAGTATAGGATTATGCTATAAAGAATTGAATGATATGAAAAGTGCTGTATATTATTGGCTTGAAGGATATAATTATTTACCCGAACGTATTGAGAACTTATATGAAATTATGACATATTACCGGATTAATAAAAAATATACGTTGGTTGATACTTTTTATAATTTGGCAAAAAAGAGTCGAAATACAATTCAAGAAGCAGACCAATTATTCTTCAAAAAAGATATATATGATTACAAAATAGATTATGAGTTCTCAATTACAGGCTTTTATAGTAATCAAAATAA
>Ga0181565_10004646_pt1 | contig 10512 bp, 6 predicted proteins | sample 101ome_16_FD_129661 | JGI IMG/M metagenome (GOLD analysis project Ga0181565, IMG submission 129661) | Coastal salt marsh microbial communities from the Groves Creek Marsh, Skidaway Island, Georgia - 101401AT metaG (megahit assembly) | ecosystem: Environmental > Aquatic > Marine > Intertidal zone...
GAGGGGTGCGCGGGGCGTGAGGGGGGCGGCGCGGCGAGGGGGCGGCGCGCGGGGCGACGGGAGTGGACGACGGTGGGCGCGACGGGAGGCGACGCACGCGAGAGAGGCGAGCGGGGCGAGTGCGGTGGAGGCGGCGGCGCGCGCGTTGGGACGTGGAGGCGTGATCGCGGTGCCGACGGATACGATTTATGGATTCGCGTGTTGCGCGCGCGACGACGGCGCCGTGCGGCGAATGTACGACATAAAGGGGAGGCGATCGGGCGTGCCGGTGGCGATCGCGGTGGGGGACGTGAGAGATGTGGGCGCGTACGGGTCGTGCGCGCACCTGGGCGAGGGGGTGTTGGAGCGGATACTTCCGGGACCGGTGACGGTTTTGTTACGACAACGCGTGGCGGGCGACGTCGGCGCGAAAGCGGTGTCCTCGGCGCTCAATCCGGACGTCGATCTCATCGGCGTGCGCGTGCCGGGAAGTGATTTTGTGCGCGAGGTGTGTCGCGCGCACGGTGGGGCGATCGCGCTGACGAGCGCGAACAGATCGGGCGAGGCCAGCACGACGTCGGCGACGGAGTTTGAGGCGCTCTGGGGCGAGTGCGACGAGGTCTTCGACGGCGGGACGATCGATACCGGGCGTTTGGGGAGCACGATCGTGGATTTGAGTTCCACCGAGCGCGAATTTCGCATCGTGCGCGAGGGCGAGCGATGTGCCGAGCTCGTGCGCGTGCTCGAGGACGAATTTGACTTGATAAAGCGCGCGTGACGACGCCTCCTCGAGCTCAAGAGACGCGCGGACGCCCAGCGCGCGACGGGCCGACGCCGTGACGTTTTAGCACACGATAGACATGAAACATCACACACTAGTTACAACACGACGGTGCGCATCGTCGAACGAAGACGCCTCGCGCGCTCAGAGATCTTTCCCGCGCACCTTGCCGTCGCTCGAGCTCGCGAAGGCTGAGTACGTCCTCCTGAACAACCACGCGTAATCCGACGGCACGAGCGGGTTCAGACCCGCGCGCACGTCCGACGGATTCGTGTACACCACCGCCAGGGGCACGCTCGCGAGGAGATACAACGCGCCGACGGTGGGGAAGAGCGCGAACGCGCCGGGGTGGCCGTGAATGATGAGCTCGTGGGCCAATACGCACCCGACGACGAACGCCGCGGTCAAGACGAGAAACGCCACCGCGACGTTTCGCGCGAGCGCGGGTGGACACCGCGATCCACCGGCGTCGCGCGAGAAGTCGAGGACGCCTCGAGGCATGACGCGAGGAGCGAACAATGCGGTGCGACTCGTCTTGTTTCTTCGCTAAAGGGTGTCGTATCATACATACGCGAGCGAGGCGTCGAGCGCGACGACGAGCGTCGAGCGCGATGACGAGTCGGTCGTATCGTGAATGTTCGGTCGGTGCGTGCGTGTCTCGGTCTCGGTGTCTCGGTGTCTCGGTGCGTCGGTGAGTCCTCGCGCGCTTGACGTTGTCACGCGGATTGGCTCGATTCCTCGTTCAAGCCGCGTTGATGCATGTACATCCGCCGCAAGACGATCTTTTGAAGCTGCGATTCGCTCATCTCCCCTTCGTCTTCGTCCGTCGCGATCGCTGAATCGCGCATCGCGTCGCCTCCTCCTCCGAATCGCGCGTCGTGTCGACGTCCGCTCTCCGGCGCGCCGCGACTCTTCTCGCGTCCCCGCCGACGGCGTTCCTCCGCGTCGCCTCGCGTCGCGCCCTCTCGATCGCTCGAGCGCTGCGACGCGAACGCGGCTAATAAATTCGATTGCGTCGCCATGATATCCGTGAGCATGCGCTTCACGCTCTGCAACTCTGCGCCGATCGTCTCCTTTGACGCCTCGAGCTCGCGCAAACGGGACATGAATTCCGGCAACCCGCCACCGCCGTGCGTGGTCGTCTCCGCCGCCTCGGACGGTCGTCCGACGCTCGCGACGACGTGTGGCGCGCTCGCCTCGAGCGTCGGGGTCGACCCGCTCGGCAGTCGCGCGCCGCGCGCGTCGCCTCCGTGAACGTCGAGTCGTCGATCGAATCCCGCGAAACGTTTCTCCGCCGACGCCGCCGTCTCCGGCCCATCCCCGCGTCGCGCGAGCGCGAGCGAGGGCGCGCGCCACGTCGTCGCCATCGTCGTCGGCGCCGTCGTCGGCGCCGTCGTCGGCGCGCCCACCGCGCGCGCGGGCGTCGCGCGCGCGTCGCCGACGCCACCGTCAGGGTGCCTAGAATTCGTCAACGCCGCGAATCCATCGCGCGCGTACGCGTACGCGGGCTCGTACGACCACCGCGCGCGCTTATCCTCGCGCGCGAGCGAGCCGTGTTCCATTCCCTCGCCGTCGTCGCGTCGTCGCGCGCGCGGGGGCCACCCGTCGTCGACGCGCGGGAGCGACATGGTGTGCGGTCATCATCGCGTCGTCGACGCGACCGACCGACCGATCGACCGACCTCCACGCGATCGCGCGCGCGACGCGCGGATCGACGATCGCGACCGCGCGTCGCGTTCGCCGTCGTCGCGCGCGTCCGCCGTCGTGTCTCGCGCGCGCGGCGTTCGTCCCGTCGAGGGTTCGTTCGATTTCTCGAGGACGACGACCGACCGACGTGCGTCATCGCGACGTCGACGCGCGACGGACACGTCGACGCGCGACCGACCGATCGATCGATCGATGTCGAGCCATCGTCTCGCGCGCGTCGTCCTCGTCGTCGCGTGCGCGACGGTCGTCGTCGGCGTCCTGGCGAGCGCGACGCGAATCGACGCGGATGAATCCATTCGAGTCGTGACGTTCGAACCGTGCGGCGCGACGGACGCGTCGCCGACGCGACGCGCGCGCGTGGACACGACCGACGGTGAGGCGGCGTGTTTCACGACCGACGTCGGCGGCGGCGGCGAGGGCGCGGCGGCGACGTGGACGTGCGCGTTGGCGGCGGGGACGATTCGAGACGCGCGAGGCGACGTCGTCGATCCCGCGTGCGGGTCGGTGGACGTCGTCGGTGCGCGCGTCGTCGTGCGAATGCGATCGAGCGATGCGTGCGCGCGAAGAGGGGAGGCGTATCACGTCGAGGCGAGGGTTGAGTGTGGAGGACGGGATCGTTTGTTTCCGTACAGTACGTTGCTTTTGGGCGAAGTCGTCGCGCTCGCCGATTCCGCGATTTACCTCGCAGAGGCGACGCACGCGCTCGAGCACACGGTCGACGCGGTGGAGGACGCGGCGTCGCTCGAGGCGGAGGATGAACGAACCACCGCGTTTACGATTTACTGGCCGGCAAGTTTTTAAAACAACACGCTTTATGATTCATATTCATGATTCTGCCTACCTACTTCCAATCCGAGTCGGATTCGCCGTCGTCGCTACCGTCTTCGTCGTCGAAATCTTCGTCGGAGAGCTTGTAATCGTCGCCACCATCCTTGTTGACTTTTTCTTCTTCGTCGTTTGCGTCATCCATCTCGTCGTCTACTTCTTCGTCGTCGTCGTCTACTTCTTCGTCGTCGTGGTGGTTGTCTTCTTCGTCGTCGTAGTCGTCGTGGGCGACGCCGCACGGAAGCGAACCGGGAAATTGATCCATCGTCGTTGCCTCTTCGTTCACGACAAGACCGAGCTTCTCCACCATCTCTGCGCTCGTCAGGTACGTCTCCATCGGGTACAGACACCGCTCGTACGAGCGACGCATCGCAAACGAAGCGCTCGTCTGCGACGTCAAATCGCGTCCGAGCGATCGCGCCACCGTCTTCCAAAACTTGGCGCGCGTGACTTGTTCGTACCCACCGAGATGTAACGTCTCGATAAAGACGCGATGAAGATTCATGCGCGTGCCGCAAAACACGGGGGCGAGCGGCATGTCGCCGTGACCGAAGGCTTCCTCGCGAAACTGCTCGAAATCTTTTCTATGATCGCCCGACGGCCATCCCAATCGCCGCGCCACGGCTTTGCATCGCGCGATGTGCGCCATGTCCTCGGGCGTCAACGACTTCCAAATATCCACGGGTTCGGGCGGCATGTGCACGGGCTCGTGATACTTCTCTGGCGCTTCGACGATTTCCCACGGAGAGACCCACATGTAATCCTCCGGATCGCTGTCGAAGACCACCATGACGGATTCCCATCGATCGGGACTGGCGCGCGTCTTTCTCACGCGACCGAGGTAATACACCGCGCCGTCCACCGTCACGATCCCTCGCGATTCATCGGCGACTTGCACGCCTTCAAACTGCATCATGATTCGATTTCCAGCCTGCCACGGTTTCTTATCCACCTCTTGATACTTGGACCACGGCAAGACGTACTCGGCGATGTCGCCCGCGTACAACGGCGCCATGACGATTCGACGTTCATCCTTTTCCTCTATTTTCACTGCGTCCGCGCTGTTCCGCGATCGCGTGCTCGACTGACGCTCCGTGCCCGGTTCGTCCAGTAACAGACACATGAACCACGCGCACGGCGGATTCACCTCGCCCGCTCGTCGACGCGCTTCTTCGCACCCTCTGTACGCGACGCCGAGCACCGCGCACCGCTCCACCGGTTGCAACGAGTTGACGTCGATCCAAGTTCTCGGTCTCGACTTCCTCTCGACGTACTTGGCGTACGTCTTGGACAAACCTCGCCTGATGAGGGCGACGATATCACCGGGCTGAATGGCGGCGACGCCGTGTTCGATGCCCGTGCTCAGTTGAAACGCGCGCTGCGACATGCGGTGCGAATCTTGCGTCACGTAGCGCAAAAATTGATTCACCAGGTTGGCGGCGCGACGCACGGTGAGCGGGGGTAACGGTTCGAGCAATTCGGGCGCGGTGAAGACATCGTTAAGACCCGGGATGTTTTCTCCGCTCGTCGTCGTCGTCGAGGGTGTCGAGGGCGTCGTCGTCTCCCGCGGCGCGGCGCCCGCGAGTTCGTCCTCGGTGCGCGGTCCGTAGACGTAAAAGCGCAATTGCGCCAACCACGTCGGTTTCATCTCCGTCCAACCGGTGTCATCCATGAGATTGGCTTGCGAAAACACGCTCTCTATCCCAGAGAGTATCTTGAGAAGATCGATCAACGACGGTTCCTCGGCGCTACAGACGGCGTCGACGCGCGACGTGACGCGTATAAAGCGATCCGTCCATCGCGTGTCCCCGGTGCGCCAAAACGGCGCCGAATGCGCGATGAATTTCACGGTTTCAAACAGACGCACCGCGCGCGTTCGTTCGTCCGCAGTGTCCATGGACACGCTCTCCAAGTGCGCGTACGCGTCCACGGACATGGAATCGCACAGCGCTTTGATTCTCTCGAGTCGAATGGACGGTTCGAGCGGCGGTTCGGCGTCGGCGCCGTCAAAGGCGTTGGACACCAATCTGTGTAATTTGGTGATGAATCGTTCGTTATCGTACGACGCGTCGCACCACGCGCTCAGCGCGTCGAGACTCTCGCCCGGTTCGTACACGCCCCATCTCGACGCGTACTCGCGCAATCCGGACACGTTGCCGGATGCAGAGGGCGCGTCTTCTAAATCTTCTTCGTACGCGACGTCGTCCACTGGCGGTCGCGTCTCGGGTCGTCTCGGCGTCTCCTTGCCGTCCACAATCGGCGGCGCGTCGTCGTCGTCGAGCCATCCATCCGGTGGAGTCTCAACGAAGAGTCTACACGCGTTGTTCAATCCACCGAGCGCAAAGTATCGTCGTCCGTGTTCATCCACGGCGACGGGTTTCCCGCGCGTCGCCACCGATCGATTGACGGATTCCGCTCTCCACGCGGCGAGTTGCTCTCGACGGTACTCGGCGAGCGTCGGCGGTGGTTTCGACACCTCTCCGTCGTCATCCTCTTCGTCTTCTTCGTTTCCTTGTTCACCATCGCGCACACCCTTGACGTCGTCCGTGTCCATCGCGTCGTCATCCTTTGCGCCGTCGCCGTCGTCCTCCGCCGTCTTCGTCTTCGTCTTCGTCTTCGTCTTCTCCGTCTTCGGCACCTCCTCGGCGAGCGTCGGCGGATTGACGTGAAACTCACCCTTTTTCCGTCGTTCACGCGTCGCGTCGTACACCTCGGTAAAATATTCCCGAAACGCCTCGCTCTCCGACGCCATGGCGCACAACGCGACGGCGAGCGACACTCTCCCCGTCGGCGGCGCGTCTTCGATTCGACGTCCCGCCTCCAACGCCTCGACGGCGCGCACCGCGTGCGCGCGCGCGCGACCGTTGATGCCGCGCTCATACTCGACGATCAAGTGAGTCGCGCGATCTTCCCAATCGAGTTCGCCGATGTCGTTGATGCCCATCACGGGATCGGTCCACCATCGCGCGCGCTCGGGGGGCTTTTTCATCGTCTCGTGATCGATCGAGTCGACGCGACCCTCGACGACGCGAAGACACGCCGTCATGAAATCGCGCAAGACGGCTGATTCCGCCGCCGTGAGATCGTCTCCTAAAAACGCCCGGGCGAATCTGTCGAGCGGACATCGAGGAAAGTGGAGCGAACGGGCGAAGACTTGCGAGAAATCCCACAGCGTGAGCGTCTCGGCGAGGAGCGCGGGACCGACGCGCGCCGCGTGGGCGGAGAGGACGCGCGACGCCGGCGGCGGCGGTTCCAGGCGCGGTGGACGCGGTTTGTTCTTCGCCTCCTTTTCCGCCTGTTTTTCGGCGCGAAGACGCTCACGGCGCGCTCGGTCTCGCTCCAATCTCGACGCTTTGGTCGACGTTCCGAGTTGGTGCTTGTCGCTCGTCCACGTCTGTAAATCGACGACGAAGGGCGGGAGGTCGGCGTCCAACGCGGGTGTAAACGCGGGCGCACCGGTCGGACGAAGCGCCCCGGATTTGACCAAGGTTTCGATCTGAGACGCGATGAAGAAACCGTCGACGACGACGTCGGCGCGCGTGTACCTGTACGCGCTCGAATCCTTCGCCTCCTCCTCGGAGCGTCCGTCGAGCGCCGCCTCTCGTTGCGCCTCGGGAGACGTATCGCCCAACAGTCTCGCCGCTTTCGTCGGAGTTTTGATCGCCATCGGCACGTCGTGCGGGACAACTGGAACGCTGAGAATGATTTCGAGACCGCGCTCGAGCTCTACATTCCAGTTTTCCGCGAGCGCTCGCACGACGGCGTTGACGAAGCGCGCGCGTCGGAGCGTCGTTGCGACGTACTTTTCAAACCTCACATTCGGCTCTAAAAGTTTGTACCACGCGCGAGGCGTCACCAGCCAAATCTCCGGTGCGTCACCACCGTATCTAATCACCCAATCGTGCACCTCCATGAGCTTGAGCGCGTGCGGAGGCTTGTCCTGCGGCGTCAACGTCTCCGCCAAGACCTTGCTCGGTAATTCGCTCTCGCCGCCCTCAATCTTCCTCGCCTTTCCCAACACCAACACCTCGCACGGTTTGGATCCGTGCACGCTCACGAGTTTACTCTCGTTAAACTTGTCTCTAAACTCGTACTCGTCCAACACGCGCAACGGCAGCACGGTCTCCGGCGTCTCGGCCGCCGCGCGAAACTTTCCCGACTTCGTCTCGTCGCCTCCGCTCGCCGTCGTCGCGTCCTCCTCGCCCCGCGTCGTCGCAGTCGGTTCGCGCGCGTCGACGCCGTTCGTCTCCATCGCGTCCATCGCGCTCTTTCCGCGCGCCTCTCGCCTCGCACCGCGTCGCGTCACCACCGGTCGTCGATCGACGAGACACGAGAAACGATCCCCGCGCGTCCGCTTCCTCGCCCGCGCGCGCCCGCGCCGGAAGTCTCGCGCGCTCGAACGGTCGCTCGCGCGGTGGTCTTGCGCTGACGCCCCCGCGCGCGGCCTCGGCGTCGCCGACTGGCGCGCGACGGGCGTCGTGTACACGAATTCGCGCCAGTCGGCGACGCCGAGGCATCGACATGCTTCGTCGCGTCCTCCTCGCGCGCGCGCGCGCGGCGACGGCCAGCGCGCGCGCGAGCGCGACGACATTGACGCCGTCGTCGCTCGCGCGCGCGGGCGCGCATCGCGCGGCGTCGACGAGCGCAACCGCGCGCGGCGACGGCGAGGAGGCGACGGGCGCGGGGTCGACGAGAACGCAGCCGCGCGCGGCGACGGCGGCGACGCCGCGCGCGACGACGGCGACGGACGACGCGACGTCGATGATGAGCGCGTTCGCGTTCGCGACGGCGGCGTCGAGGGCGCCGACGCTGCGCGACGCGCTTCGAGAGTGCGTGGAGGAGGTGTCGCGAGGGCTGGGACCTGGCCGACGCGCGACGTGGGCGCAGTTGTACGTGTCGGGGGCGATGTACGACGAGGAGGCGATCGCGGAAGCTGGAAAGATGACGAGGGAGATGTTTGGGTCGTCGCCGGCGCTCGTGGGGGCGATGGTGCGAGGGAGCATGGGGGGCGCAGGACAGACTATCGAAGGCGTGACGCTGACGGCGGCGGCCATGCCGGGGACGCAAACGACGACGTTTCGAGCGACGTCGTCGTCGTTGCCGTCGTTGGACGATCGGTGTTGGCGAGAGCTCGCGACGAGCGCGGAGGAGGGATTGACGGTCGGGGTGACGGTGCTCGCCGACGCGGCGTTCGAGGACGTGGATAAACTGTTGGAACGTCTGCACGTCGCCATGCCGAATTCAGTCGCCGTGGGCGGCGTCGTGGACGGAGGCGCGGTCATGTTTTTGAACGATGACATCGTGCGCCACGGCGCGGTGGCGACGCTCGTGAGCGGTGATTTCGACATCGACACGCACGTGGCACACGGTGCGAGACCGGTGGGACCGGTGATGAGTTTGACGCACGCACAGGATAACGCCGTGTTGGAGCTCGACGACGTGCCGGCGCATCCGCTCTTGCTCGAGACGCTAGAATCGTTGCCCGAGACGTCAAAGGTGTTACCAGTCATGCTCGGCCTCGGCGTCAACGGCACCAAGGGTCCGTTTGTGTGTCGAGACATTTTATCCGTCGGCGAAACCGGCGGCGTGGAGGTGGCCTCCATGGCCCTTCGAGAAGGCGCCGCGGTGCAATTGCACGTGCGCGACAACTCGTGGGCGGTCGAACAGGCGCGCGGAGTGATCGAAAAGTGCGTGAACAGCGCGAAAAAGGTACGAGATTTGCGCGCCAAAAATTCCGTCGGCGCCACGATTTTTGCATGCGCGAACGCGAATCGCATGCACGCGAGCGATTTCCGAGAAAGCTTGCCGTCGACACCTCTGGGTGGTGCGTACGTTCGAAGCGAAATCGCACCGCTCGTCGAGGGAGGGGCTAGCAGCGTGCTGTCGCACACGAGCGCGATCGCCATCTATCGCGAGCGCGAGTGACCATTTGTCGATTGTCGATTTTAATCATTGTTGTAAGATGTCTTGTGTGTCTATTAATCATCCGAAACGCGCGCGTCCACATCGATGGTGTCACCGGCGGAACCACCGCCGTAAGATCGTCTTCCCTGTTGACCGCCCGTGGCGCCACCGGTGCGAGGATCGTATCCCATGCCGCCCATGCCGCCCATGCCGCCTCCCATGCCGCCCATGCCGCCCATGCCGCCCATGCCGCCCATGCCACCACCCATGCCGGCGTTCATCTGTTCTTGCGCGCGTCGTTGCATGTTTTCCAATTGATCCGTGATGAGCGACGGCATCAACAGGTTGATCAAGAAGGTTGCCGACAAACCAAAGTACAAAAGGCTCCAGAAAATGCCGCTCGTGAACAACCAGATCCAAAACATTAAGTTCGCGAATCGTCCCACGGGCGTGTTCCTCACTTTGGCATATTGATCGAGCGCCTTCGGTACGTTGGTCTTGAACCACTTGGTGACACCCAACGAGTTATCGACGTCCTTGACTTTTCTGCGCACGTCTTCGAGCATCGTCCGCGCCTTATTCCCCGTGCCGTACTTGGCGTTCACGCGATTCATCTTCTCGCGCACGCCCGACCAGATGGAGCTGAAATTCACGCTCGTTTTCAACGCGTCGATGGATTCCCTGAAGAATCGTTGCGCGTTCGTGAAGGCGCCGTTCGCCGCCTCGCTCGAAGACGCCGTCGACGACCCCGCCGTAGACTTCGCGTTCGATCTCGGTTCCTCCGCGCGCGTCGTCGTCGACGACGACGACGACGACGACGACGACGAAGCCGTCGACCTCGTCGTCTCCCCGCGCTTTTGCGCCTCCGTGAGCATCTCGTACTTGGCCTCGAGATCCGCGCGTTCAAAACAGTCAGACACGTCCACGCCCTGTCGTCAAGGTAATCAATCGATCGATCGTTCGATCGCGCGCGTCGTCGTCAGTCCATCGGTCGCGTCGTCGCGTCTCCACGATCGCGCGCATCGCGCGCATCTCGCGTCCACGTTCGTTCGCTCGAGCGTCGCACGCACCGCGTCGACGAGCGCGCGCTTAAGCTCTTGCGCCTTCATCCGTCGTTCACCGTCCCCGTTCGTCGCGCGCGCGCGCGTCGACGCGCGTCTCGCGCCGAATACCGCTCGACGCGTCACCGACGCGCATCGTCGCGTCGTCCTCGTCGCGCGCGTCGCCGACGCCGCGACGACGCGCGTCGACATCGTCACCGTCGTCATCTTTCTCTCTCTCTCGTCGTCGCCGCGCGCCGAGAAGTGTCGGCACGC
>Ga0181565_10004655_pt1 | contig 10503 bp, 6 predicted proteins | sample 101ome_16_FD_129661 | JGI IMG/M metagenome (GOLD analysis project Ga0181565, IMG submission 129661) | Coastal salt marsh microbial communities from the Groves Creek Marsh, Skidaway Island, Georgia - 101401AT metaG (megahit assembly) | ecosystem: Environmental > Aquatic > Marine > Intertidal zone...
GGTCGGCAATTTTTGTTAAATTGACCGGCAAAATAGGTTTGCTAATTGGCTTGGGCTAGCCGGGCATCATTATAATATTGCAGGTTATTGGTGCGGATAATATTTCCCAATTTGCGGATATAAATCTGTCCGTCTTCGGAATAACGCTCAAGCTCTGGAATTAACCGAAACGCTAAGGCGTTTTGATCCATATTGCGGTTTTGGGCGCGCGTCTTGCGCCAACCTTCATAAGCAAAATGCGTGTTCAAGTTATGCATATAAGCACGGACAGAATCAAAAAGCGTGGGAAAAGACCTTACCACCGCGCGGTCGTCACTAGGCTCATACGGTTTGATTCCTTTATGTTCTGCCCATGCCCATTGTCCAAAAAGAGCATTGCCCTGACGCGCAAACCGCGAGGTTCCCCAACCGCTTTCAACAATCGCCTGAGCCAAAGCAAGAGACACAGGTACCGTATCAACACGCACCATGAGAGCGGCGTAGAGTTGATCAATATCATCATTTTCATTGATCTCATCAATCAGATACAATTCTGCCCAACGCCGTAAGCGGTCTTCGTTCCCTTGGGCATAATCGCGTTTGATCGTCTCGCGGCGCATTAACAATTCTTCATTGGCGCGCAAAATTAAGGGCAAGACTGAGGCAATAAATAACGCTTTGCGTTCCTCTACATCCATCATCCGTAAATCTGGCAAGTGTTTAATATAGTCAGGAGCCACCGCAAAGGGGTTAGCGGGCTGGGTTGGTTGGGGGAAATCTGATCCCGTCCCTGCCGTGGTTACCTCAGATAAAGAGAGGTTTTCTTTATCATCTCCACTGGCTGTGGGCGCATCACTGTTCATCTGCCCCCCCTGGCCAGGATCATCAGCCTTTTCCACACTTGCAAGATTAAAATCTGGCGGTGCATCAGACCAAACCAAAAGCGGGGGAGGGGCAAGCTGTTTTTCTAGCCATAACAACCGTTCACGCGAGGGCGAGGCGGTAACATCCTGATCTGTTGCAGGCGGTTCATAATAACCTGATTTCATGGGCACATAGGATAGGCCAGCCCCAAAGATAAGCGCCAGTTGTCCAATGATGAGGATTAATAAAACACCAAGAAGCCATGAATTGACCGACCAGCGCTTTTGTTCAGAGTTCAGGTCTGCCATTGGCGTGTCCGATCCTGTTACATTTTAACCATTATCGGCCATGACTTCTTGGACTTCTGGGATATAATGGCGAAGCATATTTTCAATGCCCATTTTCAAGGTTGCCGTTGAACTTGGACAGCCCTGACAGGCTCCGCGCATATAAAGCGTAACAACACCATTTTCAAAAGACTTGAACACAATATCCCCCCCATCCATAGCAACCGCAGGGCGCACTCGGGTATCAAGAAGATGTTTGATTTGGGATACGGTATCACTGTCTTCACCATCATCATGATGATCATGGTCGTCTGCTTCGCCTTCTATCACTGGCATACCGCTAGCGTAATGTTCCATGATCGCGGCCAACACGCCTGGCTTTATAGTAAACCAGTCATGGCTTTCTGCCTTGGTAATCGAAACAAAGTCATGACCAAAAAAGACTTGGGTGATGCCATCCACCGCAAACAACCGCCGCGCCAAAGGTGACGATGACGACTCGCCAATCGAAGAAAATTGAGCCGTCCCCTGTTCCATGACGGTTTTGCCGGGAATAAATTTCAACGTTGATGGGTTAGGCGTGTCTTCGGTCTGGATAAACATCTTTTTCTCCCTTTGCTTTCATATATGTGTTTTTAGCAAAGTTACAAGTTTGTAACCGCACCATATATCGCCATTTCCCATTTTGGTAATGACATTTACCCTAGGCTATGGCCAAGAAAGCCAAGCCTTTCGCGAATATCCTGCATAATCGGCCTAGCGATAGCATGGGCGCGTTCCGCGCCTTCATCCAGAACAGACAGAACATAGGATTGATCATCCATATATTGCCGCATTGCCGAGGTTACAGGGGCTAGTTTTTCCACCGCCACATCGACCAATGCAGGTTTGAATACGCCAAAGCCCTTACCAGCAAACTCTGTCAGCACCTCTTGGGATGAACAATCCGCCAAAGCCGCATAAATCGTGACCAGATTCCTTGCCTCTGGGCGGTCGTTAAGGCCTTCCATAGTTTCTGGCAGAGGATCAGGATCTGTTTTGGCTTTACGGATTTTTTGGGAAATGGTGTCAGCATCATCATTCAAATTGATGCGGGAATAATCAGATTGGTCAGACTTGCTCATCTTAGACGACCCGTCCCGAAGGCTCATCACACGGGTGGCCTGACCAAGAATTTGTGGCTCAGGCAAGGGAAAAAACTCCTCATCTACCATGGCATTAAATGCGCCTGCGATATCACGGGTTAGCTCAAGATGCTGTTTCTGGTCTTCCCCTACGGGCACATGCGTAGCCTTATAGGCCAAGATATCCGCCGCCATTAATGCCGGATAGGCAAACAGGCCAACGCTAGCGTTTTCTCGGTTCTTGCCTGCTTTTTCTTTGAATTGGGTCATGCGATTAAGCCAACCAAGCCGCGCCACGCAATTAAAAATCCATGCCAACTCAGCGTGCTGTGGCACGCGACTTTGATTAAAAATGATGGCCTGTTTCGGATCAATCCCTGCCGCTAACAGGCTGGCTGTCACCTCAATCGTAGAGGTGCGCAAGAGAACAGGGTCTTGAGGGACGGTGATAGCGTGCAAATCCACAACACAGTAAATTGATTCAAATTGATGCTGTAATTCAACCCAGTTTTTGATCGCCCCAAGATAATTCCCAAGGTGCAAATTGCCTGTTGGTTGTATGCCAGAAAAAATCCTGTTCATTTTTTTGTCCTGCGTCGCTTAGCGTTAATGCCCAATTTTTGATATGCCTTTGCTTCAAACCCCTTAGGCTATGCCGCGTTGTGGGTCAACCCTTTAGACCGCGCCAAACCCCCATGACATAAATTAAAGGAAGATAAATCCCTGCGCTTGAAAGCATCAAAATCACCAAGGCCTGCCACGCGGCGAAATGATCCAGCCCATGACGGATCACCACTAGCCCAGCCGCCATCACCCCCGCCGCTGCCGCAATTTTTATAAGAGGATAGAACACAGAAACCTCAAAACGGTCGCGTTGTCGCAAGATCAGCATAAGAATAAGCGTTGATATCCACAGGCTGATTGAGGTTGCGAGCGCTAACCCTGCCGCCCCTATGATCTGCATCAACATTATGCTTAAGGCAATATTAATCCCCACCGACAGTATGGTGATGCGCATCGGGGTGGCCGTATCCCCTGCGGCATAAAAGGATGGCTGTAATGTTTTGATTAAAATAAAGGCTGGTATTCCTGCGCCATACGCCATCAGCACTGCCGCCGTCGAAGACACCATAGCAGGATCAAAGGCCCCATAGGCGAATAATCCCCTGATCAAATCATCTGAAATAGCCATGATGCCTGCCAAAGCCGGACACGCCGCCAACATCCCAATGATAATGCCGCGACGAAGCACTTGCCGCACCGCCGCTGTGTCAACCACCTTAACCTGTTCAAGGCGTGACAAGGTTGGCAATAAGGCAACGCCAAGGGCAATGCCCACCACACCAAGAGGCAATTGGGCAATACGGTCAGCAAAATAAAGCTGAGAAATTGCCCCTATCGGCAAAAGAGAGGCGAGAATGGTATCAATGAGCAAATTGATCTGAGTTCCGGCAGAGCCAATCGCGGCAGGCCAAAACCGCCGCCATACTGTTCTGCTGTTTGGGCTAAGCCGAGGAAAAAAATAAATCGGCGGCAAAGATTTCATCCGCCATAGCATCGTGCCAATGATCAAAAGTTTAATCACCCCGCCCGTTGCAACCGATAAGGCAATGATACCTGCCCGTTCATAACCAACGCCGTCTTGATCAAGATCAGGCCACATAAACCAAGCCAAAAGCGCGCCAGAAATCATAACAAGATTCATTATCACCGGCACCGAAGCCCCAAGGGCAAATCGGCCATAAACATTGCCAATGGCAATCCATAACGCCAACAGCGATACCATAGGCAGATATGGCATCGTCAGACGAGCCAGATGAATAGCGCCATCAAACCGCGAGATATCACCGTCAAACGCAAACCCCGGTGCCATCGCCGTGATGACATAAGGCATAAAGAGCTCAAACACCACAAGGATTAGCAATAGCACCCAAACCAGAAGAGATTGAATTTCACCTGCGAGATGTTGTGCCGCCGTTTTGCCTTCGCTTTGTTCTACTCCGGTATATCCGGGGATAAAGGCACTGGTCATCGCGCCTTCGGCGGTTAGCCGGCGAAATAAGTTGGGCAATTTAAATGCCACAAAAAACGCATCCGATACCGGCCCAATGCCTAGCACCGCCGCAAGAATAATATCGCGTGTAAATCCCAATACCCGACTTAGCGCGGTAAATACGCTGATCCGGCTAAACGCCGATAACAGGCCTGATGCTGTGGTCATGCCGCCACCTGATTGGCAGGGTCACTGTCTTCAAGCACCTTTAACAAGGTTTCCCTGATCGTTTTTAATCGGCTTTCGCGCTCAATCTTAAGGCCAAAACTATCCTTAACATAAAACACATCCACCACCCGATCACCATAAGTGGAAACACTTGCGGTCTGAATTTGAACCCCTAGCTCCGCTATGGTGCGCGTGATCCGATAAAGCAGACCCGGCGCATCCTTGCCATTGATTTCCATTACCGTATGGGTGGAACTGATTTGATTGTTGATTAGCACTCTGGCCGGGGCAGAAATGCGGCGAATGCGTGACGGGGTTTGCCGCCATCTGGCCTCAACCGCGGCGGTAATATCTAATTGTCCGGCCATAGCTTTTTTCAATGTTGATTTCATTCGCGCCAGCACCGCTTTTTCAGTAATCGCCTGTTTATCAGCGTTTTGAACCCATAACACATCAAGCGTCAGTCCATCTTTACGCGTGGTTATTCGAGCGTCCACAATGCTGGCACCGCAAGCCGCAACACCGCCAGCGATGCGCGAAAACAGACCAGCATCATCTGCCGTAATGATGGCAATTTCCGTGGCATTTCTGGCTTGATCCGGGGTCATGCTGATCCCGACCAGATCATCAGACTGGCTGAATTTTCGTGACATTTCGGCATGACGCACACATGAGGCGACATCAAAACTGCTCCAATAACTGGGGTAGAATACCCCAAGATGCGCGGCGATATTTTCCTCTGTCCAGTAAGGGTCTATCGGTTTAAGCGCAAAGCGCAATTCTCCACCTGCCTCAACCGCCATGCTATCAGCTACGGCCACAGCATCGCCGCCAAGCAAAACCGCCATGGTACGATTATACAAATCACGCATCAACGCGGCTTTCCATCCATTCCAAACATTTGGGCCAACCGCACGAATATCCGCCACCGTCAAAACCAACAGCAAGTTAAGCCGCTCTGGTGATTGCACCGCTTCGGCAAAGCGTTCAATCGTTGTGGGATCATTGAGATCATAGCGAAAGGCGGTTTCGCTCATCAGCAAGTGATAACGCACCAACCAGACCACGGTTTCGGTTGCGGCCTCATCCAGTCCAAGCCTAGGACAGACTTGCCGTGCCACCTCTGCGCCAAGGATGGAATGGTCACCGCCACGCCCCTTAGCAATATCATGAAGCAGCATAGCCACATAGAGCTCAACCCGTTCTTGAACATTTTTTACCGCACGCGAGGCGACCGGGGCTATGTCCTTTAATTCGCCTGTTTCAATCTGATGAAGCACGCCGATAGCGAAAACCGTATGCTCATCGACGGTATAACTATGGTACATATCATATTGCATCATCGCCACGATACGCCCGAAATCCGGCAGAAATTTGCCAAGAACACCAACCTCATTCATAAGTCTGAGGATGCGTTCAGGGTTTTTCTTATGGCTTAAGATTGATAAAAACACCGCGTTATGTTCAGGGTCTGCACGAAACTCTTGATCCAGCAAACTAAGCTTGCGTGCCATCTGGCGCAAGGTTTGGGGATGAATATCCTGATCTGATTCTAAAGCCAAAAGAAACACATCCATCATTGCCCGTTGGTGATCGGAAAACCGTAACCCGGGTTTGAGGGCAATCCTGTTGCCTTGAATGATAAACGGATGCGGCGGTTTCGACCAACGCATCCTGTCCCTGAAACTGCGCGCAGAATTATTGAAGTCATCCGCAATGGCAGCACAGAATATCCGCGTTAGGCTGCCTACCGTGGTGGCGGTCAAGAAATAATGCCTCATGAAACGCTCAACACCTTTGCTGTCGCTTCGATCAGAATAGTCAAGCAAACTGGCAATATCCATTTGAGCATCAAAACTTAGCCGATCATCTTCGCGGCCACTTCGCAAATGCATATGACAACGCAGAGTCCAGAGAAATCGCTGGGCGGTGGAAAACGCCCGTGCCTCGGTATGGGTCAATATCTTGCTATTAACCAAATCAAGCACACTGTTTGCGTTAAAGCCATATCGGGTGATCCAAAACAGTGTGTGCAAATCACGCAACCCGCCTTTGCCATCTTTGATATTCGGCTCAAGCATATAGCGTCTGGCATCACTGCGTTTATGCCTAGCGTCGCGTTCATCCAATTTGGCAGAAATAAAGCTTCGCGCCGTGTTGGCCATGACATCGGTGCGGAATTGCTCCATAAGGCGATCTGTTAAGGTGCTATCCCCTGCTAAATGCCGACCTTCGAGCAAGGCGGTACGAATAGTTAGGTCATCTTTGGCCGAACGAATGGCTTGCCGCAAACTTCGGCTGGCGTGCCCCACATCCATCCCCAAATCCCATAACAGATAGAGAATAAACTCAATGGCCTGAATATCTTCTGCCTCTGGTTTTACTTCGGTGAGGAACAACAGATCAATATCTGAATGGGGGCAAAGCTCACTGCGGCCATAACCACCAGTAGCAAGCAAGGCAAGTTTTGGGGCCTTTGCCGCCGGATAAGTTGCCATCATACTGTCATGGATTAACCTGATCAGGGTATCGACCAGCATTGTATGTCCGCCCAAATAGGCGGCGCCGTCATTATTCGCCATAAATGCTGTTTTCAGCATATCCCGGCCAGTTTCATACATAGTTTTCAAAACTGGCAAAAGCTGCGCTCTGGATTTAACAGGGTTTTTGAAAAGACGCGCGTGTTCAACCCTGATCCGATCAAGCCGCTCTCTTATGGCCTCGGTTTCACCCGTGTCACGAACATATTCTAAGGGATGGAAAGCCAGCATCCAGCTTGGCAAAACGGTCTGATCAACGGCCATTGGGCTTGCGCTCTCCTTTGGCAAGGCGGAAACGAGATGGTTAAATTATATCCGATCCGCGTCCAGCGTGTCTATTTCTGTCTATGATCTCTCATCATCAAGCATGGCGCGTAACGCATAGAGATGGTGAAGTGCCTCAAGCGGCGTCAATTGATCAGGGATAATTTCCCTTAAGGTTTCTTCTGCCTTGCTTTGTTTTTGGGGCGGCTGAACCGGCAGACTCGCATCAAATAAAGGCAGAGATTCCATTAATCCCGTGGGGGAAGTCTCTTGGGATAAGGTGCTAAGCACTTGCTCGGCTCTGGCGATGACCATTGGCGGCACGCCAGCTAGCCGGGCAACATGGATACCATAAGATTGATCCGCCGCCCCTGCGCCAACTTCATGGAGAAACACAATATCCCCCTGCCATTCGCGCACTTTCATAGCATGACAACTCAACCCCTCTAGCCGGTCTTCTAGGGCTGATAATTCATGATAATGGGTGGCAAAAAGCACCCTTGCACCCACCACATCATGCAAATGTTCCACCACTGCCCATGCCAGCGATAACCCGTCAAAGGTTGCTGTCCCCCTGCCGATTTCATCTAGGATAACTAATGAGCTTGCGCTAGACCGATTAAGGATAGCGGCGGTTTCCACCATTTCCACCATAAAGGTTGACCGCCCTGAGGCCAGATCATCCGAGGCACCAACCCGGCAAAACACACGATCAGCCATGCCAATCACCGCAGATGTCGCCGGAACATAAAACCCGGCCTGCGCCATAATAGTGATGAGGGCATTCTGGCGCAAAAAAGTGGACTTTCCGGCCATGTTTGGGCCCGTTAACAGCCACACCCTATCTGTTTTAGAAAGGCGGCAGGAATTCACAACAAAAGGATGATCTTGGGCAGAGGCAAGCATTTGTTCTACCACTGGATGCCGGCCTTCGGTGATATCCAATCCTGTGTCTTCGCGAATATCAGGCCGGCAATAACGCCAAGTTTCTGACAATCGCGCCATCGCCGTTGCCACATCTAGCTGCGCGGCGGCATCAGCCATGGCCAAAAGCTGATCTTGACAGGCCATCACCTGATCTACCAGCTTGGCAAACCATTCCAATTCTAGGGCGATAGCCTGATCAGCGGCTTTAGCCATAGATTTTTCTAAATCCGCCAATTCCACAGTTGAAAATCGGACAGCCTGTGCCGTGGTCTGACGGTGAATATAAATGGAATCGGTCTTTTCCATGAGTTTATCAGCATGATTGCTTCGCACCTCAATATGATAACCCAGCACATTGTTATGCTTGATCTTGAGGCTGGCAATGCCCGTATCATCACAATAGCGTTGTTGCAAGCCAGCGATCAGCCGTCGGGATTCGTCCCTCAAGGTAAAGAGTTCATCCAAAACCGGATCACATCCGACGCGAATAAAGCCGCCATCCCGTGCCAGCAAAGGCAAATCATCTGACAGCGCTTGCCCAAGCCTTTTTGCTAAATCCCCTGCCTCAGATAGGCTAGCGGCAAGATGCGCCAATTGATCATCCGCAAGCCCCGTGGTCTTTCGCGTCGTTAACGCGGCGCTGATCTCACCTGCTGTCATGATCCCATGCGCCATCGCCGCCAGATCACGCGGACCGCCATGACCTAATCCCAACCGGCTAAGCGCGCGTTCCAAATCTGGCATGGATTTAAGCGCGTCTCTGATGCGGTCAGCCATCTGCATATCCACAAGCATGGCTTCAACCAAATCCAATCGGGCCATAATGGGGTCTCTGGATTTAAGGGGTGTGGATAGCCGTGATACCAATAGCCGCGCCCCTGCGGCGGTAATCGTGCGATCAATCGTTGCCAATAGCGAGCCTTTTTTCTCGCCTCCCATCGTTCGGGTTAGCTCAAGCGAACGGCGTGTGGCCGGATCAATTTCCAAATAAAGGTCACGACTGATTTGGCGAACAGGTTTAAGATGCAGATGCCGCCCTTTCTGGGTGTCATCCAGATAGGCAATCAACCCCCCAAGAGCCGCTAATTGCCCGCGGTCTAGTTCAGCAATGCCCTCTAAAGTCGCAACCTGATAGATATGCTCAAGCCGTCTCTGACCAGACTGGCTATCAAAATGGCGCGCGGACCGGACGCTGATACAACTGTCGATATGTTGCATCCGATCTTTGAGGGATATTTGCCCATCGCTAAGAATCATTTCAGCAGGATTAAGCCGTGCTAAACAATCCAAAAGCTGGGCTGATGAGACGGTTTCGACCAAAATATCCCCGGTGCTGAGATCGACGGCGGCGACGGCTATGGCTGACGGTGATGATGCCTTACCGTTGGCGGTGGCTGGCGCCTCAAACATAGCCACCAAATAATTGTTTTCTCGTGGCGGCAAATAAGCATCCTCAACCAGCGTGCCGGGGGTAACTATTCGCACCACATCGCGTTTCAGGGGGCCTTTTGATTTCCGTAATTTGGCTTCTTCGGGGGTTTCGCTTTGCTCACAAATGGCAACCCGATAACCGCGTTTGATTAAGCGCGTCATATAGGCATCTACCGCATGAAACGGAACCCCACACATAGGGATATCCTGGCCATCGGCTTTGCCGCGTTTGGTTAAGGTTATATCTAGCGCGGCGGCGGCGATTGCCGCATCATCGAAAAACAGCTCATAAAAATCACCCATCCGATAAAACAGCAAACTGTCGGGATGCTGGGATTTTACCTCAAGGAATTGCCGCATCACAGGCGTAAGCCCAGCCGTATCAGGTGAGGGGCGATGAGAGGTTACTGGCTGTTCATCTGGCATAGTTATGGCTCTTTTGGTGCTGTCAGACTCTGTGCCTATCCTACCCCATAGCCATAAGAAAGCCAGTAGCAATCATGATATTTTTCAATCCTTGAATAAGGCTGGAAATTGCTGGCTTGCCATTTCTCTTAGGTCTGTTTGTGGCCGCGCCCCAATATGGCTGATGACTTCGCTTGCAGTCAGTCGCGCTAGACTGATCGCGTCTTTAAGACTGGCGCCTTTATGCCGCGCATAAAGATACCCCGATGCATAGAGATCACCTGCCCCTGTGGTATCTAGCACCTGAACATCCAGATCAGCATCCGTCTCTGCGATATCGTCCCCGGCAAACGCTAATGATCCATGAGGGCCATCCGTGATTGCCGCTTCGGCCACCATCTGGCGAAGCTGTTGAATAGCATTTTCCTTATCCGTCTGGAAAAGCAATTTTACCTCATCCA
>Ga0181565_10004662_pt1 | contig 10494 bp, 10 predicted proteins | sample 101ome_16_FD_129661 | JGI IMG/M metagenome (GOLD analysis project Ga0181565, IMG submission 129661) | Coastal salt marsh microbial communities from the Groves Creek Marsh, Skidaway Island, Georgia - 101401AT metaG (megahit assembly) | ecosystem: Environmental > Aquatic > Marine > Intertidal...
AGAACTAAAACTCCGAAGTCGCGTGAAATTGTAAGGCGGGATATTTGTCCTTTGTCATTTGGAGCGAAAAAGCCGAGTCTGCCAAAAACACTTGTTGCCCTTGTTTGTCTTTCGCCAAAAATTTAGCTTTGACTCGTGTAAAGTCTAAAAATTCAGGGTGAGATGTTTCAGGAGTTTCTACCCAACAGGCTTTATGAACATTCAGATTTTCATAGCTACATTTTGCGCCGTACTCATGTTCGAGTCGATATTGAATGACCTCAAATTGAAGCGCCCCGACGGTTCCAATCACTTTTCGTCCATTGAGATCAAGGGTAAAAAGTTGGGCAACCCCTTCGTCCATCAATTGATCAATCCCTTTTGCGAGTTGTTTGGCTTTCATTGGATCGGCATTGTTGATATAGCGAAAATGCTCAGGTGAAAAGCTTGGAATCCCCCTAAAGTGTAAGTTTTCACCAGTGGTTAGCGTATCTCCGATTTTAAAGTTTCCTGTATCGTGAAGCCCAACAATATCTCCCGGATAGGATGTAGCTATAACTTCTTTACGATCTGCAAAAAAGGCATTTGGACTGCTAAATTTGAGTTTTTTGTTGTTGCGAACGTGCAAATAGGGTGTATTTCTTACAAAGGTTCCCGATACTATTTTGACAAACGCCAAGCGGTCCCTGTGTTTAGGATCCATATTGGCATGAATTTTAAAAACAAAACCACTAAAATTTTTCTCATCTGGCCTGACTAATCTCTCATCGCTATTTTTGGCGAGTGGAGGAGGAGCAATTTCGATAAAGGCATCCAACAGCTCTTGCACACCAAAGTTGTTTAAGGCAGAACCGAAAAAAACAGGTTGCTGCTCTCCATTCAAATAGGCCTTTGGATCAAAGGATGGGTACACTTCCGTGACCAATTCAATATCTTCTCTCAACTGACGGGCTGCCTGTTCGCCGATATGATCGGATAAACTCGGATCATTGATGTTGTCAAAATCCATACTTTCTGAAATTTGGGTTTTGTTGCCCTCGTTAAACAGACGCAAGCGCTTTTCCCATAAATTATAAATCCCTTGAAAGTCATACCCCATCCCAATGGGAAAACTAAGGGGAACCACCTGAAACCCAAGTTTTTGTTCGACCTCGTCTAGCAGATCAAAAGCATCTTTTCCCTCACGATCGAGCTTATTGATAAAGACGAGAATTGGTATGTTTCGCATACGACATACCTCAACGAGTTTTTCGGTTTGCTCTTCCACCCCTTTGGCGACATCAATAACAACAATGACACTGTCAACAGCTGTGAGTGTACGAAATGTATCCTCAGCAAAATCTTTGTGACCAGGGGTGTCCAGAATATTGATTTTTTTGTCTTTGTAATGAAAAGCCAAAACAGAAGTCGCCACAGAAATACCTCGTTGCCGTTCGATCTCCATAAAGTCACTTGTCGCTGTTTTTTTGATCTTATTGGATTTGACAGCACCTGCTTCTTGAATTGCTCCACCAAAAAGGAGGAGTTTTTCAGTTAGCGTGGTTTTCCCAGCATCTGGGTGAGAGATAATCCCAAAAGTTCGACGACGTGCAATTTCTGCCTCAAAATTCATGATGGCAAAAATACCACGAATCTTGCGAATAAGAAGTAATTTTATTGCTTTAGATTTGGCTCAATGTTTATTGTACTTTTTGTTTAACTTTAGCAACGATGGAAGAACAAGTGATACTTGTAGATGAACAAGACAACCCTATTGGGTTGATGCCAAAGTTAGAGGCGCATCAAAAAGCGCTTCTCCACCGTGCATTTTCTGTGTTTATCCTTAACACAAAAGGAGAATTGATGCTTCAGCAACGTGCCAAACACAAGTATCATTCCCCAGGACTATGGACAAATACCTGCTGTAGTCATCAGCGCGATGGGGAGACCAATATACAAGCTGGAAAGAGACGCTTGCAAGAAGAAATGGGGTTTTCCACCGAACTAAAAGAGGTCACTTCGTTTATCTATAAAGCGCCATTCGACAATGGACTAACCGAACATGAATTCGATCACGTGCTTTTGGGTTATTACGAGGACGACCCTGTGATCAATCTTGATGAGGTTTCATCATGGAAATGGATGTCCCTCGAAGAGGTAAAATATGACATTGACCAAAACCCAGATCGCTATACCATCTGGTTTGTCATTATCTTTGCCAAGTTTTACAAGGATTTAAAACCAGATCAATGGCTGTAACTGTAAGCCGCAAGGCGCATTTCAACGCTGCACACCGCTTGTATCGACCTGATTGGGCCGACGAAAAAAATGAAGAGATTTTTGGCAAGTGCAATAACCCACTTTATCATGGGCACAACTATGAGTTGATTGTGCATATCACTGGCGAGATTGATCCATCAACGGGCTATGTCATGGATATGAAAGTTCTGAAAGACCTGATCAAAACCGAAGTCGAGGATGCTTTTGATCATAAAAACCTCAATGAACAAGTGCCAGAATTCGCAAACTTGAACCCTACTGCAGAGAATATTGCTGTTGTGATATGGAACAAGCTACGTCCTCATATTTCCTCTAATAAACAGATGGAAGTCACTCTTTATGAGACGCCAAGAAATTATGTTCACTACAAGGGATAGGTATGCTGTATCCGCTTTTCTTTAAGCCAATCCCGAAGCAAAGACTTTGGGGTGGACGGAAGTTGATGGGCTTTCTCAACAAACCCTTTCATGGGAATGAGGTTGGAGAAAGTTGGGAATTGTCTGCCGTCTCTGGCGATGAATCTGTTGTTTCTGCTGGCCCTCTGCAAGGGAAACAACTCAATGAACTTATTGAGCTTTACAAAGCCGACCTCGTCGGAAAGTCTGTTTATGAACGTTTTGGTAATGACTTTCCAGTCCTTATCAAATACATTGATGCCCAAAAAGACTTGTAGGTGCAGTTACACCCCCACGATCATTTGGCAAAAGAGCGTCATAATTCCTTTGGCAAAAATGAAATGTGGTACATTATGGATGCTGCCCCAGGAGCCCAACTTATTGCGGGTTTTTCCAAAGACACCGATCAAAACGAATATCAACAATATCTTCAAAACGGTCAGATTGAAGACCTACTTCATTATGAAACCGTCAAAAGAGGAGATACGTTTTTTATTCGAACAGGAACCGTACATGCGATTGGAGCTGGGATTCTACTTGCCGAAATTCAACAAACCTCTGATGTCACCTATCGCATTTTTGATTAGAATCGAACAGATAAAGATGGCAATACTAGAGAGTTGCATACCGAACTGGCTTTAGATGCAATCGATTTTGCAAAACGCGATAACCATAAGGTCGTATATACAACAGACACCAACCAAAGGAATCTTATGGTTGATTCCCCCTATTTTAAAACGGAGATCATTGTGGTAGACGGAGAGATGAATATCCAAACCGTACAGTTGGACTCTTTTGTCGTTTTGATGGCTGTACAAGGTGACAATCAAATATCTGTAAATGAAACGACTTACGCCTTGCCTTTTGGGTCAACTGTTTTATTGCCAGCTTGCCTGACAGGATTTACCATTAAGTCGAATCAATCCGAAGTCCTGATGGTCACCATGTAAAGGGGTATCAACTCAGTTTTCGAGTTCCGATAGAAAATCCGTCAACAACATTCCATATCGAGAATTTGCGACATCGTCGGACATGGAAGCTGCAATGGTGTCCAGGAAACTTTTCGAAACCTTTGGGAGCTCGGATAAAGCCAAATAAGGCGCAACAACGCTGTTGGCATTATTGACTGCAAAGTTGACAGTGAACAGAATTTTTCTTTTAGATAGACTGGCAGTTTGCTGTTCGACTAAAGTCAGACTATCGGCATTTTGACTGATTTGAGCTTGAAGATAAGCAGCAAGGAGATCGAGTTCCTCATTGTTAAATTGTCGGATAACTCGCAGATAAGCATTGTAGATTTCTTGCGTTGGTGAGCCAGAGACTTCGGCTTTTGTAACATAATCATCTAAAGTGGTTTGGATTGAAATCTCTCCAGCATGGCCGAAAAAGGGAATTCGATTATCAATATCATTTGTCTGATTTCGATCCAAAAGAATGAAAAACAACTCTGGGTGGTCCAGGTCGGCTTGTAAAACTACAGCTTCTTCACGACCTAAAAAAATTGAATCGACTGCTACCAAAACACTGTCTTGGACGCGTTCGAGATAGAGTGTCCCTTTTTTGAGGTTTTTGACTTCGACTGTGACTTGCATGTCTTTTTTTGGAGAGGAACAACTCACCAAAAGGGTGATCAAAAATAACTTGGCAATTGTGTGTTTCATCACTACAAATATGCAGGAATTAGTTTGAATGATGAACCTTTCTGAAGGTCAAATTTATTCGAGGGCCAACTTTTTTTGCAGTTTTTGCGATTTGATGCTTCCAAAAGTGTTGTGTTGCTCCCCCCATGAGCAACAAACTTCCATGCTCTAACAATAACTTATACCTTTGTTTGGGGTCATGATTATGTCGAAGATGAAAAAACCGAGGTTCTCCCAAACTCACCGAAGCAATAACTGGATTTTTGCCGAGTTCAGGTTCGTCGTCTGCGTGCCACCCATTGCTGTCTTTGCCATCCCGATATAAGTTGAGCAAGACGGTAGTAAAGGAAGCATTACACAATTGATAGATTTTGTTTTCAATGCGTTGCAAAGTATCTGTCATTGGTTTGGGTGTCATCACAATTCCCGAATAGCTGTAGGAGTCCAATGTATGGGCATGCAAGGACGTAAGTCGTGGTTGGGGGTGGGTTTTCCCAAAAACCGTTATGGGGTCTTGTCGCCATGGGATGTGGTTCATCAGATCTTCAAAAAAAGAATTGGCTAGGGTTGGGGATAAAAAATCAGATATGTAACGGATTTCTGCATCTGGTAGTTGTTGTAAGTCAGTATGTCCAATTATAGTGACCATATATAGGGCGTCTTGTTGTTTTTTAAAGTCTGTGGCATAGGGTAATTAAAAAAGTTCGGTATTAAAGCAACCCTGATCGTAACATATAGCAAGTTAAAAATTTTTCCCAAATCGGTTTGTGGAGAAAAACCACCATTACCAATGATGGTTCAAATAATCGATGAAAAATAAAGGGAATCGAGCCAAATAAAAGAATTAGCAGTAAGCAGTAAACATCGGAAAGATTTGTCTTTCAAAAAATAAAAAATACTCGTGAGGATAAACATAAGAATAGACTAAGATGATTGTGTCTTCATTAAAAAAACCCCTTAACTTCAAAAGAAGTTAAGGGATAGAATTGGTTAGAGATCCCCTTTATTTGATCAACTCAAAACTTCGATTGATAAAGGAAGTGAGTTCTTCCCCTTTCAACAGATTTTGGCTCAGTCTTGCGAGATCGACAGATTGCTTAATCAGTCGGTCTTGCTTTTTCTTAGTTTTGGTTTCTAAAATCTGACTCACCAAGGGGTGATTTACATTGACAATCAGATTGTACATTTCAGGCATATTTCCTCCAAACATACCGCCCCCACCTGTTTGCTGCATCTCTTTCATTCGTCGCATAAACTCTGGTTGAGTGATCATAAATGGCATCGCTTGACTGTCCATTGGTTCAAGTTGGACCGTATAGGTCGTTTGTGGCACCACATCTTCAACGAGCGATTTTAGTTTGTTTTGGTTTTCTTCACTCAACTTAGATGGGGTTGTATCTTCTTTTACAATAAGTTTATCGACTTGGTCAGCATCGACTCTTGCAAAGCTGATATTTTCTTCGCTTGTCTCGAGCTTTTGTAAAAGGTGACTAACAATTGGAGAGTCGAGGAGTAAAACCGTATATCCCTTCGCTTTAGCAGCTTCGATATAAGCGTGTTGTTCATCGACATTTGACGCATAGAGTTGAACCAGCTTCCCATCCTTGTCTGTTTGTGCATCTTTGGTTTTTTCTTTGAGTTCTTCAAAGGTCAAATAGTCACCAGAAGTGGTTGGATAGAGCGCAAAATCTTTTGCCTTTTCAAAAAACTTATCTTCAGAAAGCATCCCATACTCGATTACAACTTTGATATCGTTCCATTTGTCTTGAAAAGATTCTCGATCTTTTTTAAAGAGAGATTTGAGTTTATCTGCAACTTTTCGGGTGATGTAATTACTGATTTTTTTGACATTACCGTCTGCTTGTAGATAACTTCTTGAAACGTTCAGTGGGATATCGGGCGAATCGATAACACCGCGAAGCATGGTGAGAAACTCAGGAACAATTCCTTCAACGTTATCTGTGACAAACACTTGGTTTTGATAGAGCTGTATTCGATCCTTTTGTACATTGAGATCCTGCGTAATTTTTGGAAAATAGAGAATCCCTGTGAGATGGAAGGGATAGTCAACATTGAGATGAATTTGAAATAATGCCTCTTCAAACTGCATAGGATAGAGTTCTCGATAAAAACTGTTGTAGTCTTCATCTTTGAGATCTGTCGGTTTCTTAATCCATGCTGGAGATGGGTTGTTGATGATGTCGTCAACGACCTCTTTGATTTCCTTGGCATCTTCGCCTTCCCCCTCTGTTTTGGTGATTTCTTTGGTCCCCAATTTGATAGGAATGGGCATAAACTTGTTGTATTTAATCAGCAAAGACCGAATATGCGACTCTTCCAAAAATGTTTTGGAATCCTTATCGATGTGTAAAATGATTTCTGTACCTCGATCAGTTTTGTTGTGTTTTTCCAAAGAAAATTCTGGTGATCCATCACAAGTCCAATGTGCAGCTGGCTCATCCTTGTAGGACTTGGTAATGATTTCAACTTTTTTAGCAACCATAAAGGCTGAGTAGAATCCGAGACCAAAATGACCAATAATCCCACTGTCTTTAGCACTGTCTTTATATTGTTCCAGAAATTCTTCAGCTCCTGAAAAAGCAACTTCGTTGATATACTTATTAACCTCATCGGCAGTCATTCCAACACCTTGGTCAATAATGTGAAGTTTTTTTGCCTTTTTGTCTACTTTGACTTCAATTTGTGGATTGCCGTATGCAACTTTTGATTCCCCGATTTGTGTGAGATGTTTGAGTTTTAGTGTTGCGTCTGTTGCATTGGAAATCAATTCCCGCAAAAAGATTTCGTGGTCACTATATAAAAATTTCTTGATCAGCGGGAAGATGTTTTCAACGGATACATTGATTTTTCCTGTACTCATTTCTTAAGGTTTTTTGCCTATCATTTACAAAAAAAATACCATAGTTTCCCTTCTGACAAGATGGCACTTTTATATATTTTGTTTAAATTATTTGGAAAAAGATTAAACACAACTTATATTTGTGTCAGAAAAGGTTGTTATTCAACTCTCAGAATGGGAACAATTGCTATGAAAAATGAGTGATTCCTTTTCAACAAATTCTTGGTTTGTTTGTTTTTTTGGTTAAGTTGTTTAAGGTGTGCACTCGCACACCTTTTACTTTTCTATTCAATTCCTTACATTTAGTAAATGAATAAACAATATACTTCAAAAATTATCGGACTTGGTAAATATGTTCCAAAAAATCGGGTTACCAATGACGATTTATCAGAGCTCATGGATACAAGTCATGACTGGATCGTGGAACGAACAGGAATCGAAGAACGTCGTTTTATTCCAAAGGATTCACCAGAAGGTACTGCCTCTATGGGGGTTCGAGCTGCCGAACAGGCCATCAAACGTGCCGGAATTCACAAACATGACATCGACCTGATTGTCTTTGCCACTTTGAGTCCAGACTACTATTTTCCTGGGTCGGGAGTCTTGGTCCAAGACTTGATGGGAATCGGCACCTGTCCTGCACTTGACGTTCGAAATCAGTGTTCTGGCTTTATCTATGCACTGTCAGTCGCAGATCAATACATAAGAACGGGGATGTATGAAAACATACTTGTTATTGGATCAGAACATCACTCGGGAGGGCTTGACCTCACCACTCGTGGGCGTACAGTCTCAGTTATTTTTGGAGATGGTGCTGGTGCAGCAGTCGTGAGTCAACATGACAATTTGGACGAGGGGATTCAGTCCACACATCTTCATTCCGAAGGAAAACATGCCAAAGAACTTTCCTTAATTGGGCCAAATACCAAAAAATGGGTACATGAAGTGTTTGAAAATTATGATCCAGATGATATGGATTATCATCCCTACATGAACGGTCAACTGGTCTTTAAAAATGCAGTTGTTCGATTTTCAGAAGTCATTCTAGAAGCGCTTTCCAAAAACAATTTAGAGCCTAAGGATATCGATATGTTGATTCCTCATCAAGCCAATTTGCGAATTGCTCAATTTGTCCAGAAAAAGTTTGGCCTTCGAGATGATCAGGTTTACAATAATATCATGCGTTATGGAAACACCACAGCTGCATCCATTCCAATAGCACTTTGTGAGGCGTGGGAAGAGGGTCGAATCAAAACTGGCGATCACGTGATGCTTGCTGCTTTTGGTAGTGGATTTACTTGGGGAAGTTCTCTGATCAATTGGGTATAGTCTGTTTGGTGCGGATTAATAAAAGACCCATAAAACACAGTGCGCCGTTAAGCGCAAGAATGAAAAAGCCAAAGTCAAAATCATAGACTTGTAAAGTCCATTGACTGACCCCATATCCAATAATAGTAGAGCTTACTGCTACCCATGGCACCCATCGATCTCGAAGCTGAACTCTTGTCAATACACCCAAAGCATATAAGCCCAATAATGGTCCATAGGTATATCCCGCAAACTCAAATAATTTAGCGATCACACTTTTGTCAGATATCAAATAATTAAAGGCGAGTATGACAATGATTAGGGCCAGAGAAACCATCAAGTGTACTCGCTTTCGGATGTGCTCTTGCTGGTCGGCCTGAAGTCGTTTTTCGATCTCCAGTAAATCGATACTAATACTTGTGGTCAGGGATGTCAGGGCGCTATCCGCACTGCTGTAAGCAGCTGCAATAAGCCCCAAGAGGAAAACAACAGAAAGTCCAAGACCGAGTTGCGATTGGGTTGCGATAATCGGAAAAAGCTTGTCACCTGGTGCATCAATACCATTGGCCAATGCAAATGCAGTAAGTAAAGCGCCTAGCGTCAGGAATACATAATTGACCAAAATCAATACCACAGTAAACCAAAACATATTTTTTTGCGCATCACGAAGACTTCGACAGGCAAGGTTTTTTTGCATCATGTCTTGGTCAAGGCCTGTCATCACAATAGCGATTAAAGCCCCAGACACAAATTGTTTCCAAAAGAAATAGGGACTTTTATAATCATCGAAGTAAAAAATTTGGGCATTGTCTTGTTGGCCGAGCCACCCAAATAGATTATCAATTTCCAGAGAGGATGTGATGTAGTATACTGATAAGGCTAGGGCAATCAACATAAAAAGGGTTTGCAACACATCTGTCCAGATAATGGTTTTGATCCCTGACTTATGGGTGTAAAGCCAGATCAAGCAAATCGTGGCGATGACCGTCACCCAAAACGGAACACCCATTTGGTCAAAAATAACCCACTGCAACACATTGGCAACGAGATATAAACGAAAGCTCGCACCTACGATTCGTGATAACACAAAAAAAGAAGCTCCAGTTTTATAAGTCTTCATGCCAAACCTAGTGGAAAGATAGGTGTAAATGGAAGTGAGTTTGTATTTGTAGTACAGCGGGAGAAGGACAGTGCCAATGACAAAATAGCCGACTATATAACCCAAGACCATTTGGAAGTAACTAAACCCAGATGCCTCGACCCACCCAGGAACCGAAATAAAGGTGACACCCGATAGCGAGGCCCCAATCATACCAAAAGCCACCAGATACCAAGGTGCAGAGCGGTTGGCGATAAAAAAAGTTTGGTTGTCTTCTTTCCCCCTTGTCAGTCGGGCAATTCCCATCAACACCACAAAATAGCCCAAGAGAATAGAAAGGAGAAGGTAACTGCTCATCTGTCAAAGATAATTGGATTGCTTCATACTTTCAAATGATTACCTTTGCCGCGATGGAATACGCATCTAAATTTGTGCAGCAAGCTGTTGAAGAAATCGCACACCTTCCTGGAATCGGACGGCGAACAGCTATGCGACTGGTCCTGCACCTGCTTCGCCAGCCAGAATCGGTGAGTTTGGATTTGTCAGAAGCAATCAGACTCTTGCGCACAGAAATACAATACTGCCAATCTTGCCACAATGTATCTGACCAGCCCACCTGTAGTATCTGTGCCAATCCAAAAAGGGATCGACAGTTAGTCTGTGTGGTTGAAGATGTACGAGATGTGATTGCTATTGAAAGCACCGCTCAATATACAGGGCTTTATCATGTATTGGGAGGAAAAATTTCACCCCTTGATGGAATCGGCCCACAGGAATTGCAAATTGGCAGTCTGGTTGAAAAAGTAAAATCAGGAGCAATAAAAGAGGTCATTTTGGCGTTAAGCACTACAGTAGAGGGTGACACAACGAACTATTTTATTTATAAGCAACTCAGCGCATATGAAGTGCAGATGTCCGTACTTGCTCGAGGTGTTTCAGTTGGAGATGAACTCG
>Ga0181565_10004671_pt1 | contig 10482 bp, 9 predicted proteins | sample 101ome_16_FD_129661 | JGI IMG/M metagenome (GOLD analysis project Ga0181565, IMG submission 129661) | Coastal salt marsh microbial communities from the Groves Creek Marsh, Skidaway Island, Georgia - 101401AT metaG (megahit assembly) | ecosystem: Environmental > Aquatic > Marine > Intertidal zone...
GACGCTGCCACGGTCAAGATGCCCGATGCGAGCTTGGCGTCGCACGGACGGAAGCGCGCATACATTTTTTCGCTCGGGCTCACGCCGCTCGACACGAGGATGCACCGGCTCTCGCCCTGGCGCACAAGCAGCATCTCTCCGCCCTCTGCGGGCCAATGCATCCGCACGTCGCCCGCTTCGGTATTGGGACTCGCACTCCAAAACGCGGTGACGCCATTGACGCGGGCGTAGGCAATCATGGACATGGCTTCGACTTGGGTTCTGGGCAATGGAAGTCCACGGCTGCCTGGTGCGGGGTGCCGATCATAGGGCACCTCGTAGGCAATGGCGGCAGCGTCGGCGTGGGTGAGCACGCGTGCATCGTCCCTGGTACTAGGGATGCCGACGCAGACGGGATCTGGAACGAGTTACAAGTTTGTGATCAGTGAAATGGGTGGGCGCGCTAACGCGCGCTTCTTTCGCTTGCGGGGTGCGCAATAGAGTTCTAGAGAAGAGGTGCACTGTCGAGCCCGGGCGCGCTCGCGCTGCACTGACGCTCCGACTCGATTTGCCTGCCGCACACAAGGCGACAACGCTCAATGCCACACCCCGTAAACAGTGCTGTGGGTGTATGTGTTCAAATGAAAATTGTCACCTGGTGAGCAGCTCGGCCGAAAAGTCGGCCAGTTTACATCCGCCGGCATTTTGCAAAAGAAAACACCAACCCGTCTGGTCCGTGTACGAGTAGGGAGCTCCTCGCTTGAATCCAATGGCGTTGCAATGCTCCGAGTGCCTGGCACGCTCGTCTTGCCGAGTGGCTTCGCAAAGGGCCAAACAGGAGCCGTATGTGACGCCAGGGATACCCCCCTTGCCATAGAATGACATGAGCTCGTGCGTGACCAAGACGTCGGTCATGTACGTCTCGTACTCGACGCGCTGCATCAGCCTGCGACCTCCGGCGGCTTGGATCTCGTCCATGGCCGTGTCCAGCAAACTCTTGAGCACCGGATTCGTCTCCCCAAGCGAGTTGATGAGCGCTCGTGTGCCGTCGATGGCGCCCGACTTGTCAAAGGCCCACTGGGCCGTGGCCGTGCGTCGCGGCTCCTCGTACTTTTCCAAGTCGCCCAATCGCGCCCGTTGGGCCCTCAGGTTGCCAATGTCGGAGGTCTCGGTCACGTTGAAGTCTGGCGGTGGCGGAGGAGGGTCGGGACTTTGCACTCGAGAAAAGCAGGCCGAGGCACGCCGCCGTTCCTCGGCAATGCGGCGCACAAAGAGGCAGCTGGCGCGCTCCTCCATGGGAGCGCCCTCGACGGCGTCGACGCTGGTGTTCAGCCCAAAGTCGACGAGCCGAGGGAGAGGAATGCATGCTTCACTGTCCGCGTAAAACGGCGGAGGCGTTCCCGGAGGCGGCGGCGGCGATGGAGGGCGAGGAGCGTATACGAAAAGTCGGGGCGGTGGCAGCGGCGGCGGCGGCGGACTCGGTTCGACGCTCGAGTAGACGTGCCGAAACTCGCCATTGACAAATCGGAGCTGGGGGCTGTGCTCGAGCACACGCTGGATGACCGAGCAGCTGGCCGCGCTTTTTTCGCACCAGCCGGTGTCTGTGCGCATTTGCAGAGGGGGAGTGAGCATCCTAACAGTCGTGAGGAGTGTGAGCAGCACGCACCGATGGCCGTGATCCCAGACCGGCTTCCCAGTCGCGCCGCCCACGTCTTGAACGAGTCGCCGCCCGCAAAGGTGGGCACCTTGAACACGTACGACTTGACGGTGCAGTTGGCCGCCGCGGCACTGTCAAAGCCGTCGCCCAGCACAAACTCGCTCAGCTCGGTGAGCGCCACGGTGGTCGCAAAGTCGTGCTTAAACTCGGAGCCGTCGACGCCCGAGCACGAGCCATAGCAGCGCCGTGCCTCCTTTTTGCACTCGACCTTGTCCTCGGTGCAAGCCTGAATGTCGTAGATGGCCTGGTGTGCCCAACGTCCAAAGTCGCTGAAGATTTCAAACTTCCATCTGCGGCACGTGTCCCACAAAAATTGGCCCGTGATGCGCTCAATCGAGCCGCCCGCGAGGTTGTAGTATTCGTGGGGCATGTCGTAGTCGAGACCACGCGCTTTGGCCTCGTGGCGGTGGTTGCGGCACACGTGGTAGACAAAAGGCGCGGCCTTGGCCGCATCATTGTCGCCAAAGTCGTCTCTAAGAACCTTGTCCGCGGTGGTGCGCACCGATTCCCAGTTGCGCGCCGCCTGCACGAGTTGTGGAAAGAATTCGTCCGAGCTGGCCCCCATCTCACGTGAGCGCTTGACAATCGTGGCCGCGTACGAGTCAAAGATGCGTGCGTCGATTTCGACAAAGCCGGCCGTGTAGCCACGCCTCAGCCACGTGCGGTAGGGCAGGAGCTCGGCACCCATGGGCCCGCAGGCTTGCGTGTACCAGCTGCCATTGGCAAGGCAGTGGGCGGTGACGTTGCCGCGGTAGCCGTTGATGTTTTGCTCCGAAAAGAGACTGCCGATGCTGGCCGTGAGCAGCCAGATCAAGCGGATCTCGGGCCAGCGACAGTTGAAGCAGCCGCCGCACTGGTCGGCGCCCGTGGTGGGCAGCAGCTCCTTGAACGAGTCGGCAAAGTCAAACTCGTAGATGGGATTGCCCATGGTGGCGCTTTCGGTCTCGGTGCGCTCAATGGGCTGACCCGTGTCGGGATTGATGGTGCGTCCCTTGGTGGTAAAGGTGCCCGGCCCTGGGTTGCCAAAGAAGCGCTTGCCCGTGCGCGAGTTGAGCGTGGCCTCCATGATGGCCGTGAAGCGGTGCAAGACAATGGGCAGGTGCGTGAAGACGAGCATGTCGGCGACAATGTTGGGTCCACGAAAGCACTTTTCTTCGACGCACCGAAGCTGATCATTCCATCCCGAGGGCGTGAGAAAGTCGATGATGCAAAAGAGCAAATCGATGGCTGCAAAGATGCCGGGGACGACAATCTCGGTGAAAAACTGCGAGACAAACAGCCGTAAGAAGGACGCACGTGGTGGTGATTGGGCGCAGGTGTGAGTGGCTATGGTTTTACAATAATCACAAAGTCTGTTCCGATGTTGATGACCGCCGCCAGCATGCCCGATTCTGCCATGCGTGCGCATGTGTGAGCCAAGGGGCTAAAGGGGAGGAGGCACAGTTTGAGTTGCGCAGCGCTCACTGACAAGCATCTTCAAAACCGTCATGAGCGACCGAATCAAAAAGAAGAAGCAGTCCACGATCAGCGCAAACATTTGCGTCAAAATCTCAAAGCCTGAGGCATAGAACACGTCGGTAAACGACGACCCGAGCGTGATGATGAGCATGCCCAGGTCCAGGATGGCGTCTTCAAACGCGCTCGTGTCAAAGGCCGGTGCCACGAGGTTGTCGTTGCTCTCCGCACCCAACTCGGCCAGTCGGCGTGCCGTGGCGATGCCAAAGACGTAAACGTCGTCAGTGTCTCGAAAGCCGTCAATGGTGGCGTTGCGGCGCAAGGGCGACAGGTTGGCGAGCATGCGCCTCGAAGCGGCCGCGTAGGTTCCCGAGACGTCAGAGTAGCCCGCGGCCTTTTCGGCCGACTCGAGACGGGCCGCGTAGGCGGCGGCACGCCCGCACCATTCACTGGACTTGAATGAGGCCGTGCAGTCGAGTCCATTGTATGGAAAGTCGGCCTCGCTGAAGAGGCCCTGCCAGTGCTGGCGCGTAAAGGCGAGCGAAAAGATTTCAAGCAACAGCACCACGGTGGGCTCCACGACGTAGTACGAGGCCGCATTCCACACGGGCAGGACACCGGCATTGACGACGTCGACGGCCGAATTGTAAAAGATGCTCGTCGTGTCCCACGAGACTTCGGCAATCTCAAAGAGCACCGCGCCTTGGTCAAAGGCCTTTTCGGGGTCGCGGTCCACCCACAAGAAGATTTGGTGCAGCAAAAAGAGCACGAGCAGGATGGCCAGCCATTGCGAAAACTGCGTTCCTAGGCGCGTGGCCGTGTTGACGGCCGTCTCCACAATCTTGACCGTCTCAACCGGCACTCGTCCCCACCGCTGTGCCGCACGACCGGCGGCTTGTGCGCGGTAGGACTTGGCGCTTGCAATTGCCTTTACGTTTTCAATCTGTGCCTCGGAGAGCCCTGCTCCCTCGGCCTGCCTGGGTGGCGGCGGTGGTGGCGGTGGCGGTGGCACTGGTGGCGGCGGCGGTGGAGGTGGTGGCGCTGTCGACGGCGGTGGCGCTGTCGACGGCCCAGCACCGTTGCTTGTTTGTCGCTTCGAACCGCCTCGCTGCGTGCGCTCGGCGAGGGTATCAAACTTTGAGAAAAACTTGCGGTCGACCCAGTCCGACGCCCGTTTCACACGATCGTACGTGGCAGGGTCGATGCCCGCATCAATTGCTTTTTTGCGCGCTTCCTCGGCCGTCGCGCCGCCCGCGGGTGCTGGCAGTGCCCGTGGTGGTGCTGGTGCCTTGGGTGCTGGCGCCGCTCGTGGTGGTGGTGCTGGTGCCCCGGGAACCTGCTTCTTTTTGCGAAACACGCTCTTGGCATCGGACCAGAGTTCCGACGCGTCCGGAACCCAGTCGTCCATGCCGCCAAGCCCGACGCAAAGAGGCTTGAAGGGATGTCCGCGATGCCCACGTGGCTTCTATTCTGTTTATCGTGCATTGGGCACTGACTAATTAGCGCCGCTAGATGATCTGCTAAGATGAGTGGACCGAGAACTACTAGACGGCACACAAACGGCGCTCATGGGGACTGGCGATGCATGCGCTCGCGCCATCCGCCGGTCCTTTGTCGTCTTTGTTTTGCAAGTCGCCATCGCCATCGGCTTTGTGCTGGTGGCGCTTTGGGCCGCGTCGCTCTTGCTCGAGTTGACACCGATTGTGGGCATTACCACCGTGCCACCCGGAATCGCCTTTGTGCCCTACGACAAGCGGCACTAACCATAACGCGTGGCACGCCATCCCTTTAGACGGGAAAGCATTGGCAACGGCACGCGCGGTACGCAGTGCACGTGAGTGGGTGTGGTTTTCAATGCTGCCGGCCGAGGTGGCCGCCTTTGGCTTTACGACTGCGCGAAAGCTGTCCGACGTGGCCACCGACAATGACGACGAAAATGGATTCGACCTTCCCCTGTGGGTCATCCTCGCGACCATTGTGCTCGTGCTCACATTGTTCTTTTGTGGGTGCACGTGCTTTGTGATTCGCTGCTTTGCGCCCGAGAATACGCAGGGTCCCGCGTGGGAGATCAACTCCTACGGCAAGCGATGGGTCAAGGGTCATGCTCCCGGCAATGGCAAAGACCCGGTGGCGCACGAGCTTGGTCCAAAAACCTACCCGGGGGCAATCCCAGTGCACACACCCGACAATGACACGTACGACCCCAACAATCCTCAAGCACACATGCGTCCCGCATACCACGAGGAACCCAACAACCCGCAGTTCCGAGAGGACCGCCAGGAGGTGCTCGACAAGCTCAACGGGTTGCACATTGCTCGCAACGGTGGGCGATTGGTCAAGAATGCGCAGGAGCCGCGACAAACGGCCGTCTAAACAATGTCTCAAGTGTAGGTGACAGTAATCGGGTGCATGTATGGAGGTGTGAGTGTGCGGTTTAAAAAGTTTCAAGCTTCAAAGTTTTACCCGACACACACGCTCCGACTCGAGTCTTGCGGCAAGTGCGCACCCACATGCGCACTTTGAACGACTGTGGCACCGCTAACCGGTTACACAATTGTTCGCTCTGTCAGCGACTCGACAAAGACAAAAAAGGTTGCGAGTCCGACGAGAGAAACCGTCCTGACCAGACGACTTGGTTGCTGTGCCCTTACCGACTGGGCGAGCAGCTGAACCGAAATCGCCACACAGATTCGTTGGCAAATGGAGACCAGCAAGTGGGCAAAGTCGAGCATCGATCGTCGATCGGAGAGTTTGTCCAGTGCAGCACGTCCAGCTTCGCTCACAAAGGTTTGTTCAAACTCGTCAGTGAGTTGGCCCAGAAGAGTGACCGACGAACGTGCTTCGTCCGTGCTTGACCCCGTCAAGAGCGGGTGGTGCAGCTCGGCCCTCAGCGACGCAAGCCTCGCGCGGGCAGCATCCTTGGCGGCCGAAACCACGCGTGCTCGCCTCTTGACGAGCTCTGTAGACAATCGCGCTTGCAGAGCCGCAAACACAATCGTGAATCCCAGCACGAGACCAATCAACTCGTCCTCGCTCAACTGTTCGTCTCCCGCCGCAGAGAGCAATTCGCGCGCAATGTTGAAGGAGACGGAGACGCTGAGATCCGAGCCGATTGAGGAGAGAGCTCCGAATGTGGTCCCTCCCACGCCACCCGTCACGGCGGTGGCGCCATCCATTGTAGGGACTCCGCTTTTGGACGAACGCTTTGTCCAGAGCCTGCCAGTTCAAATGACAAAAAGTCAATGCGAAGCGGCCGGAAACGAGGGAGCCTTGCTACTCAAGGGATTCTTTGCCTACCACAAGCAACCCGAACTAGGACTTCGCCGTCTACTATTAGCGCCACCGCCTCCACTGAGTGGTGTTGGTGCTGGTGCTGGGGAACCACGCAAGCGCAAGGTGGCGGGTGCTTCTGGAACGTCGCTACCACGCGCACGCAGCGATACTCACCCAACGGTTGGTGCTACCTTTGGTTGTCTGCTCGGGAATATCACCGCCTATCTTGAGGGTCGCGGCTTGCCGAGGGAACGGGCCTATGTGCTGCGCAGCATTCGCACGCTGCTGCTGCCGGCGGCCGAGGCGCTGCGGTACATGCGCGGAGCCGATGTGCCGCACCTGGCTCGGGGCATGGCCTCGTGCCGCGTCGTTCAAGCAGAGCGTTCGTCCCTTCCCGAGATTTCGGCTCCGAATTTTCCCACAATCGACTACAAGTATGGCAACAGCTGCACCACCGTCGGCGCCACAGCCACATTGCTCGTCGTGTTTGGCGTCATGAGCACCGTGCCGGACCACAGCGTCCACTTTTGGAAGGAGGGGTCTCTATGGAAGGCGCTTCGCTGTGCCGAGGAGGCGCTCAACAGTTGGCGTCCCTCGACCGCGTGCATGGACGAGACGCACTGGCAGGCACTCGGTGCTGAGCGGCGTGCGATGCACCGCGCCTGTCTTGCGGCCTATGTGACTTGGAAGCGCCTGACCGAGCCAACACCCGCAGAAGCGGCGACGACAACGGTGGGTGCGACCGAGGGCATGCAACTGATGCTCCAGGCGGCACAACGTGCCGCGTACCCGAGTGGTGCCATTGTCAACGAGTACACACAGGCCGAGCTGTGCAGCCGCATCCAAAACGCACAAGAAATCTGGGAAGTGCCCACCATGACGAGCGCACAGACGGTCGTTCCCATGGTTGTGTTGCCACTGTCTGAGATACCCGATGCCATGGCGCTCGTGACCGGCGGGTGTCCGAATCGACGACGCATTAGCAGGACAAACACCGACGACGACAGCCAATCGTGTGCCAGCTCGTCGTGGAAGACGTTGAGCTCCAATCAGTCGGTCTTTTCGCACGTTTCTCAAGATTCTCTCTGCGAACTTGGCCCTGTGGGAGAGCTTGCGCTGTGTGGTGGCGGCGAAACGCACAGTCTAGCAAAGGGGGACTTGGTGATAACCTCCCACGTCTAGTGCAGAGAGTGTATTGGGTGGTGTTGGTGTGCGGTTGTAAAAAAATGCAGCGCCTTCCCAAGCTGGAGAGCGTCGTCAAAGGGTTGTGTTTGGACAAGTTTCCCACAGAAGACACCGAGGTCAAGCGCAAACGCTTCGAACGCATCTACGACGACTATTCCGACGACGAGGATGACATGCCGCCCGCGCAGCAGCAGGCGGTTGCGGCTCCCGACTTGGAGCCGTTGCCCGATGACAGTGCGACTGCGCTCTTTGTGGGTGAGCTTCCCGATCCAATGACATACCCACAACAAGTGAAACAAGGGATTGTTGAGGATGACATCCTTCCCAGACCGGACCTTGTTGCAGCGGCCCATTTCCAGAGCGCGCTTCGCAAGCTCAAAGAGACAAAGGCAAAGCTGGATGAAAAGTGGACGGCCGATAAGCAAACTGCCTACGATCAAGAGCTCGCGGCCCTCCCTGGGATTCGTGATGCGGCACGGGATGCCGATTTGCAATTCCAAACCCAAGATGTCGCAGACCAATCCACGGAAGCGGTTCAAGAAACCATTCGTAAGAAATGGTTGCCCAACATGCAGAAACTCATCGAGAATCTTGGCAGTGATCCCGGAGGCGTCAACAGCTACGAGGCCTTTATGAGCCAGATCAAGCGTGACCTGCCGTGGAACAACTTGATCAGCCAGACGCGGCTGAGGAGGCAGGCCCAACCCGGGTACCAGCTTCGTCCGCATCAGCTCCCGCCACTCAGCGACCCGCGCAATCTGGGGGTTGCCGTGTACAAGGTGATCGAACGGGAGGACCTCGAGCAGTGGCGCAAGTCGATGCGCCACGCGGTCGAGGAGGGAATGCCCGAATTCAAAAAGCAGGTGTGGTGGACTCCCGAGCCGGAACATTGGGAAGTGCGCAGACGTGACGATGGGTCAGAGTACGTTGTCGACATTCCCGCACAAGACGGTCCAACTGGAGGCGTTCCGGGGGAGCCGCGATCGATTTGGGATTGGGACTCTTCGCAGAGCGACCCCAGAGGGACCTTTTACCAACCGGAAAAGTCGTTCCGCTTTGTGGGCGGCGGCTTTGGGGCGCTCAACAACCCTTCGAGCTTTCACAACCAGTTTGTGCGCTCGTTGCGCATGCACGTGCACGGCATGGCGGTGTTTCGCGACTTGTTTGGCATGGGACCCGGAGGCGCCAACGAGGGCGCCACGCACCTCGAGCAGGTGATTGACCGCATGCTGATTCGCCAAACCGACCAGGCTCCAAACAAGGACGCATGGCATCGCGACATTGCGGTCGGCACGAATGCAAACGACCGCGTTTTTGGTGGATGGGTCAATCTGAACGATACCGATCAAGCATTTTCGTGCGTTCCCGGGTCGTCAGCAGAGGAGCGGGTGCATACGCCCAATGACCCGTTTGGATTTGCGAAAATCGCCGAGGAAGACCACTACAAGTGCGTTGCGCGCTCGTACAAGGTGATGATCCCGCCAGGCTACATGATCATCTTCAACGAGGACACCATCCACGAGGTCATGCCGTCGCAGGCCAATGAGCGCATGCTGCGCCTGTTCACGGGCTGGCGCCTCTCGCAGTGGCAACCCAATGGACCAAGCCCTACGCCGCTCATCCCAGACCTGCGTCGCCGTCTCGAACAGCAAGAGGGGATGCCACTAAAGAGTGGCCAACACAAGCACTACAATTCGGATCCCCCGACCAATGGTGGCAAGGACTACTTTCGCCAAAACATGCCCCAGGCTCGCAAGCACAACCAGGTAAACAACCCAAATGGCTTCAAAAACTATCCAGGACCGCCACCCTTTTACCCGTCCAACTACTGGGGCAGTCTGGACCCCAACCAGCACGTTGCGCCACTGTGCGACAATCTCGAGACGGCGCTCGTGCACGTTCGATTTTATCCTCCGAATGGAACCATGGGCCGGCGACACAAATTCGGAGTCATGTGCAACTTGGACTACCACAACATCACCTATGCGTCGCAATACAGTCCCGACCTTCCAAAGCCCAACCATCCCGAAATCTTGCGCGGCCTTGTGGAAACGTACGAGTGGCTGCAAGCGTTCAACGACAATGACGTCAACATTCCCAATGGAAAGATCTATGCCAAGGACAAGCTGTGGGTGCAGGAGCCATACACGGACGAGGAAATCGACATTCTCGAACCCCACACGCTCGCGTGGCTGCGCAAACGGCTGCTGTCTACCAACTGCGCCAACCGAGCATTGCCCTACAATTATGTCGACATCAAGACGCCCCAGGGCGGCAACGGAGTCATCAACGGCATGCTCGATGACAGCGCCTACGATGCGACGAGGGCGTGACGACGCACAGCACCCGCACAACCCTTGTGGAGTACGCACTCGTTTTTTGATCGCGTCGCTAGACTCAGTGTCATAATTTAACTCTTACAATCGTATAAAGAAAAAGGCCCGTTTGTGTGTGTGTGTGTGTGTGCGGTGCATGCGTTGCGTCGTATGAAGACTACACCTCTCGCAGCGGCCGAGGCCTACGAAACTGACAATGACGACGCGGACGAGGAGCTGCCACCCGAGCCAGAGGTGGTGCGCGCAGTCGACTACTTTTACGAGGCCACCACAAACGAGTCGGTGTGGCCGGTGTTGTTGTCGCTCCTCGTCGCCGGCTTTGGGGCATTGATCGCGTGGCAAAACGTGTGCAAAGAACGTCAGGTTTGCGTCGACCATGGCACATGCTACTCGGTGCGCAACGAGTCGTACTCGTGCAGCTTCAGGACCTCGATCACGCCATCGGCGTACCGCATGCTGAATTTTACGTCGCAAGACGAGGCCCTCCAAGCCCTTCAGCGCGGCGTCTGTGCACCCGGGTTACGACAGTCGATCGAC
>Ga0181565_10004680_pt1 | contig 10477 bp, 13 predicted proteins | sample 101ome_16_FD_129661 | JGI IMG/M metagenome (GOLD analysis project Ga0181565, IMG submission 129661) | Coastal salt marsh microbial communities from the Groves Creek Marsh, Skidaway Island, Georgia - 101401AT metaG (megahit assembly) | ecosystem: Environmental > Aquatic > Marine > Intertidal...
AAAAAAGGAGGGCAAGATGCCATCAACACAATACGATATCAAAGGTAGAATTGAATGGGCAAAAGTATTTGAGTCCAATCGTGACCGTGCAGAGTTTCATCAGGAGACTGACGGTATGTACAAGGTCACAGTTGCTACTGATGAGAAGACTATGAAAGAACTGCAGAAAGCAGGTCTTGGTAAAAAGTTTAAAGAGACTGATCATGGGTGGAGTGTTACCCTAGATCGTCCTCATAAAGGTAAGCACGAATGGCAGGGTGGTCCTCCCATCGTGGCTGACATTACTGGTAAAGCATGGAACCTAGAAGAGAAAGGTTTCATTGGTAACGGTAGTGAAGGTATTGTAAAGTTTGAACTGTACGATGCTGGTGCACGTAAAGGTTCACGCCTGTTAGGACTTCAAGTCCTAGATCATGTGGTCTATGAATCAGAAGGTGGTTCCTCCCAGCCACGTTCAATGTTCACTGACCACTCCCAGAGTTCTGGTGGTTCCACGTCTTCCACCTCCTCCCAAGAACCTCAGGACTCCATCCCCTTCTAGGTCTCCCTGTTCCTTCCCTAGAAGAAATCGCCCTCACCCTTTTCCTTTCGGGGGTGGGGGCGTATATACATAAGGATATACAATGCCAAAGATAGACACACTCATCAAAGATATGGAAGACACAATACTTGGTCTCAATGGTTGGGATCATTTGATTAGCCTAAAGATGGGTGATCGTATTGGTAAAGCAGCTACCTCTAGATTTAGAGCACCCCAGAAACCAAGAGGGTACTTGTCGTTTTCTTCTATTGGTAGTCCATGTAAAAGAAAACTGTGGTATAAGATTAACGAACCTGCTTTAGCACGTCCTCTTGCTCCATCGGACTTGCTCAAGTTCTTTTACGGTGACATGATAGAAGAGTTGGTCCTCGCTGTTGTTGAGGCTTCTGGTCACACTGTTGAGGGAACGCAGGATCGTATGCGTATTAATGACTTAGCTGGTCACAGAGATGCAGTCATTGATGGCATGACAGTGGATGTTAAATCCGCATCCCCTTACTCGTTTAAGAAGTTTGTTGAAGGTAACCTGAGGGAAGATGATCCTTTTGGGTACATCAGTCAGTTAAGTTCTTACGTGTACGCAGCTAAGGATGATCCACTGGTAACTAACAAAACACATGGAGCTTTTCTTGTTGTTGATAAAGTCAATGGTTCACTTTGTCTTGATGTCTACGACTTTACTCCTGAACTAGAACAGAAGGAGAAAGAGGTAGAGCAAGTAAAGGAAATGGTAGCAGGTGACATACCTGACAGAGGCTTTGAACCTGTCCCTCAATCAAAGACTAGCCCTAACACAAAGCTGCATCCTTCCTGTGGATTCTGTGAGTTTAACAAGAAGTGTTGGCCTGAGGCCAGAAGATTTGTTTACGGTAACGGTGATGTTCTTCTCGTTGATGTGGTTAAGAAACCCAATGTACCAGAGGATCTAACCTACAATGAACAGAAAGAAGTTTAGTGCAGCAGCACTCAAGGCAGGGTATCGTTCTGGTTTTGAAGATGATGTTGCCAATGAGTTACGTTCTAAAAAGATTCAGTTTACCTACGAAAAAGAAAAGATTAAGTGGGTTGACTTAAAAGTAAGAACGTATACACCTGACTTTGTTTTAGGCAATGGTATCATCATAGAAACCAAAGGCCGATTTGTAGCAAACGACAGACGCAAACACCGTGAAATCCAGAAGCAGCATCCTGACTTGGATATCCGTTTTGTTTTTCAAAATAGTAGAGCTAAACTTTATAAAGGTGCTAAGTCATCTTATGGTGACTGGTGTAAGAAGTACGGTTTTAAGTACGCAGATAAATCAATTCCTGATGATTGGTTGAAAGAATAGATTGACGTTATTAAATTAGATCATATAACTTGGAGGTTCCTGTGTTGTTCGAAGTGACAATGCTAATTGAGTTAGATCCTGAAGCAAACTTTATTGCTTCAGACAGTATGGAAAGAAGTCTTGAAGAAGTTCTTCAGGACACTATCTATGATATAGACGATGTAGAAATAAAAGAAATAGAGGTGAAAGAGAAATGATGAGTGTGAAAGATCTGGATTCAATAGGCTTCTTTGAAGCATTCCAGACAGCAGAGGATATAAAGGTAACAGACTATTCTAATTGGGTGGAGAAAAAGATTTTAACTGAGGGGCAAGACAGATTAGTTGAGAATACACTTGGTCTTGTTGGTGAAGCAGGGGAGGTTGCAGAAAAAATAAAGAAACTTATTCGTGATAGTAGCAGGTTTACTAACGAAGAGATTATGAAAGAGCTAGGTGATGTAGTGTTCTATGCTACTGCTCTAGCAAACATCTATGGCAAGGGATTGAACGAGGTTCTCGAACTAAACATTGCCAAACTAGACGACAGACAGAAACGTGGGAAACTAAAAGGATCAGGAGATAACAGATGAAAGATGTTCACGAAGAAGTATACGGCCCAACACTAGCAATCTCAGAAGAAATCCATGCCATGAAGTATCGTAGCAAGGGTGAAACATTTCGTGAGGCAATGACTCGTGTTGCTGAAGCACTGAAGGATAATGAGGCACATTTTAATAACTTTCGTAACATCTTATACAATCAAAGGTTCTTACCTGCTGGACGTGTCCAGTCAGCTATGGGTGCACCAAGACGTGTGACACCTTACAACTGCTTCGTGTCAATGACTATTGAAGATAGTATGGACGGTATTATGGAAGCAGCAAGACGTGCAGCAGAGACTATGAGACTAGGTGGTGGTATTGGTTATGACTTTAGTACACTCCGTCCTCGTGGCACATTGATCAAGTCACTGGACTCTAAGTCATCTGGTCCTCTATCTTTCATGGGTATCTTTGATGCTGTCTGTCGTACCATTGCATCAGCAGGACACAGACGTGGAGCGCAGATGGGTGTCCTACGTGTTGACCATCCTGACATTGAAGAGTTTATCACAGCAAAGAACAACTCTGATACACTAACACAGTTCAATATTTCTGTAGGCGTGACGGATGAGTTTATGAAAGCTGTGAAAGAAGACTTAGACTTTGATCTAAAGTTTGATGGACGTGTATACAAAACTGTTAGTGCTACTGCACTGTGGGATCAGATCCTACGTTCCACATGGGACTGGGCAGAGCCTGGTATTCTCTTTATTGATCGTATCAACAAGAAGAATAACCTGTGGTATGCAGAAAAGATTGCAGCTACCAACCCATGCGGTGAGCAACCACTGCCACCCAATGGTGCATGTCTACTTGGTTCATTCAACCTAACTAAGTATATAATAGAGCATGATGGTAAGTATGTCTTCAACATGAATCAACTACGCAACGACATCCCACATGTTGTTCGTGCTATGGACAATGTGGTTGATCGTGCAACGTATCCACTAAAAGAACAGGAGCTAGAAGCCAAGAGTAAAAGACGTATGGGCCTTGGTGTTACTGGTGTAGCTAATGCTATCGAAGCACTAGGGTTTGAGTACGGCAGTGAGAGATTCCTGCAAACCCTTGAAGAAATCATGGGGGTGATTAGGAATGTTGCGTATCGTACATCTGTTGAGCTTGCTATGGAGAAAGGTCCGTTTCCTCTCTTTACTCAGGCTTATCTTGAGAGTGACTTTGCTAAGTCTCTTCCTGATGATATCCGTAATCTCATTAGTAATTATGGTATTCGTAACAGTCATTTGCTTTCTGTTGCTCCGACAGGAACTATCAGTCTGTCAGCCGACAACGTATCCTCAGGCATTGAACCAGTCTTCTCCCATTACTACGACAGAACTATCCAAACCTTCGATGGTCCAAGAACAGAGCGAGTAGAGGACTATGGTTATCGTGTCTTTGGTGTGAAGGGTAAGACTGCAGACGAACTGTCAGTGTTCGATCACGTCAAGGTGTTGAATGTAGCATCACGATTCGTAGACTCTGCATGTTCTAAGACCTGTAACGTAGGTGATGATGTGACATGGGAAGAGTTCAAGAAAGTTTACATGGATGCCTACGATGGTGGTTCTTCTGGTTGCACAACATTCAGAGCAGCAGGTAAGCGTTATGGAATCCTTAACGCCTCTACCTCTGAGGAGGTAGCAGAGGAGCCTGTGGTTGAGGAAACACAAGACTACGTAGAAGAAGGTGGTGCTTGTTACTTTGATCCTACCACTGGCCTACGTCAGTGTGAGTAGGAATCGTAGAAAGAAACTGGGTACTATCCCATCACCCTGCATAAAGGTCTGTCGTATCGAAGATGGTCTTTGTGTGGGGTGTAAAAGAACACTTGACGAAATAAGGGATTGGATGATACTGTCTGATTACGAGCAGCGTAAGCTTATTTATGAACTAAAGTGGAGACAATTTAATGGCTAAGGTACAGATTGTAGGATATTCTGTAGGTAATATTCAACCTTTAAAAAAGAAAACATCCCAATCAAAAAGAGTAAGTTCAATGAAGCTAGGTTCTATGAATAAGCACAAGCGAAGAGCAACAAAACCATATAGGGGTCAAGGCAAATGAAAGTTCACACACGTAAGTTTAGAAAGAATGTTTATGATGCAGTTGATGGTCCTTCTAAGGAAGCATTAATAAAAATATTAGAAGCTGACGGTCATCAGATAGTTTCGTCTGAAGAAGATTACTATGCTGATATTGTTTCTGTTAAAGACGGTACTACATATTATAATGAAGCAGAGCAAAAATCTTCATGGGAATATAACTGGCCTCCATCTTGGGCAGAAGTTAGAATCCCAGGTAGAAAAAGAAGATTAGTACAAAAGTATAATGATCAACTAGAAAACCTATACTTTTATGTATTTAATAAAACTTACGACAAGGCTTGGAAAATTAAAGGCACACAAATGAGGGATGAAACTATCCGTCAAGCATACGGAAAGAACATTCCTAACGGTGAAACTTTCTATCATATCCCCTACCTTGAAGCGGAGTTAGTTACAGTATGACTGAATGCGGAGTGTGTGGTAACCTATTAGATGATAACCTTGTATGTGGAGAATGTGAAGATATGTTTGATGCAGTTCAAAGACCTCAACACTATGGTCAAGGAGAGATTGAATGCATTGATTACATCAAAGACTTTCTTACCAGAGAAGAGTTTATAGGATACCTTCGAGGTAATATAGCAAAGTACATGCACCGTTGGCGATATAAAAACGGAACGCAAGACTTGGAGAAAGCTCAATGGTATCTAAAAAGATTAGTAGAAATAGCATAAATAAAAAAACCCTTGAGCAAGAAGCCCAAGAGTTTCTTAAATCAGACATTCCTAGTGAAGATATTTCAACTAGGGATTACTTTGCAGGTGCAGCCTTGTCAGGGTTACTAGCATCTGGAAAGTACTTACGATCAGGCGAGATCGTTGATCAAGCATTCTGTTACTCCTGTCTGATGCTTGACCATAAAAAGACTAAAGATAAATCGTCTTAAACTAAACCCCCAGTTAATTCTTGGGGGTTTTCTTTTATTCACTGATACCTAATCTTCTTTCCAAACCAGCCCTATCTTGTTTCATCATCTTCACCATGTCTTCTATGACACGAAGTTGATTTACGTCTAGCTTCCATAGGTTCTTTTCTTTGACATCAAAGTAAGTAAGGACTTTATTAAGGTCTTCCTTACGTCCTGCTTTCTTCACATCAAAGATGAGTTTTGTTTTGACTTCATCTGAGTCAAGAGATCTTTCCATATTATCCATAGTGTTTCTTTTAGCCACTTTAAGGATACTAGCTACTATATCTTCTTTCTCCTTGAGTGTTTTACCATCCCACTCATCGTTGTACATTACAATATCAGCAAGGATTTCTATCTGAGGTCTAACTAACTCATTGAATGTGTTGACTGCTTCAGGAGATTTACTTCTGATCTCAGTTTTCCATGTAGGTCTACCAATATCATTGAACATCTTTTCTATTGTTGATGAAGGAAGAACCTCCCTGTACCCACCAATCTTTCCAATAGGTACAGGTCTAGCCTCAGGAGATAGAGCACTCTTCTTAACCTGTGCTCTCTCACCTGTGATAGCTTCACTTGGTTCCATCCCTGTTAATGTTTCAAAGATTTGATCAACGTATCTTGTTGAATCATTGACCCACTTAACACCCTGCTTCTTATCCACAGCTTCGTAGTCTTCACCTTTAACCATAGAGATAATTTGATTCACTGGTTCAAAACGTCTAGTGAAACCTGAAGCATACTGAGATGCAATAGAACCAAAGAAGTTTCCTGCTAGGTCAAGGAACTCAACATCTTTAGCATTTGCTGCAAGAACAAATCCCTGTGTTACAGCACCAAAGGCATTACCTAAATCTCTGGTCAAAGCACGAGTACCAAAGTTGTCTGCAAAAGCAACCAGCAGATCATCAGGAACTTCACCATCTCTTAGGAGGTGAGCACCCATCCGACCAACAAGCATTGGAACGTTACGAGGGTAATCATATAGGTAGCTTACAACAGATCCAGAGTCATCCCTGTCTTCGTACCAAGCTAGACCCTCTTCGAGATTACTCATTTGTCTGTAAACACCAAGAGACAAAGCACCCCAACCAACAGCAGACTTAGTTAGGAGATCCATAGCATCCCTGTCCATAGCCTCTCTGCCACCTGCTTTGATGGTGTACTTATTTAGAAAGCTCAGACCAGAATGATCAAGCATGAAAGCTACACTGTTGTTCCAGAACTGACCGAATGGTGCAAGAGCACCAACACCTGGTACGTTTCTGATATTCTCAATCATGTCTGCTGTTTTACGTAGGTAATCATCGTTGTTACCATACTTCTTAGAGAAAGTATTACGTAGTGCATCTTGTACTGCAGTAGCTTCTAGTTTAGCAAACTCATTGAACCTCTCAGAACCTGGCTCAGATAGATAACGAACTAAGTCAGGGTCATTCAAGAACTCAACCAAAGACTTGTCGTACTTCAGTCTTATTTGTTTGTCTAAAGCATAAGAAAACTCTTGTGTCTTTGTAATGAAGTCCTGTGCTTTCACAGCATACAAAGTTTCAAAGAACTCGTTGTATTTTTGGATGTTACCTTTTTCTGGTAATGCGTTAGGGTTCAACTCAAACTCGTCAAGAATACCTTTTACTTCTACACCACCGTTAAGGTATCTAAAGATTTCTCTTTGTGCTTGTGGCCTCACCATCAAGTAATCCATGACTGCATCCTTAGTTCCGTAAGGATCAACCATGTTTCTTACCTTCTGCCTTTGAAGGTCCATCATCTGGACAGCCATCTTCTTGTATCGAACAGCATTTTCTGCATTACCAAAGACAAGTTCTTTCATGGCAGCACTACTATACAAACCTGCACGAATCATGTCAGACAAACTCTGGTTTATTGTAGCTGCTTTCCAACCAAGGACGTTCAATGCTGTTGTACCAGGATGTGTAACAATACTCCTGATCAAAGCATCTTGAAGAGGTTTGGCTTTACTAAATAAACCTTTCACTGCCTCTTCATCTGCAGGATCAACCAATGCTTTAGCAGAGGTAGCTGCATCAGCTTCAGTGGCATCTAAACCAATCTTGTTAAAGAGTTGTTTTGCTTGTGACTTTACTTGCAAAATTCTACCAGCCTCTGACACTGCAGCAGCATCCAAGTTAATAAACTCTTCAAAGTTATAAGGCTTTAATTGATCTGAAGTTTCTCTAAGAACTTCGTAAGCATCAACAACAATCTTTTTGTTGTCTGCAGACAGGTCTTCAAAAGCATTACCCATGAAGTCTGTGAAGTTCATGTCACTAGGTTGTTTGTATCCTGCTTCTGCTAAGATATCGACAAGACCTCTAAACCCTACCTCTGTACCATCTTCTAACTCTGCAGTTCTACTACCACTAAAGAACATGTTAGCAAACTCAGTATCATAATCTATAGAAGTCTTCGGGTTATCAGATACTCTAAGAAGTTCTTTGCCCTCTGCTACTTTAGCAGCCCAAGCTTCAGTTCTTTTCTTTAGTTGAAGGAGAGCCTGAGTTACGTTTTCACTAGCAAGTATCTCTTTTCTTTGCTCTTTATTGATAGACTTTAAGCTATCATCTGTAGCTTGTTTAATCAGGTTCGATCTGTGTAACTGTATCGAAGCAAGAGGTATGTTCTTTTTCTTACTGATTGCAATCAAACCTAATTGAACACCACCACCAAGAGCACCAGTAGCTGTAGAGATGCCAGTTTGAAACCAGTCAATGTCATCTTTAAATCCTGATGTCACTTCAGCCTTTTGTTGTAGGGCATCCATACCACCAGCAGCAGCCATGTCAAACCCAAGACTACCGTAGATTGCTTTCTTGTCTGCTTTGTCCAGTATAGCTTTTGTTTTAGATCTCTTTAAAGCTTCTTGGAAAGCTCTTTGTGTTGTTTCTCTTTGAACCTTTTGAGCAGCTTTCTTTGAAGCACCCTTCTTTAGTTCTTGGTAAGCAGCTTGTCTACCTACTCTAAATGCTAGTTGTTTAGCTCCCTGCACTGCAGCTTTAGACCCTGCAATACCAAAGATTTTACCTACACCAAGAGACACAAGGTTAACTGGATCAACAATCAAAGCTCTGGCATAGTCGTAGACTGCGTCAGCTTTCTCACCAATAGTTCTATCCTTACTAAAGGCACCATCAAGACTGTCAAATAATTGGTATGCTCTAGCAGCAGTAGAACGTCTTCTAGCTAAAGAGTCACCTTCTCCAGCATTAAGATGTGCTAGTTCACTGAGGGTAACAACAGACTGACCAGAGTTGAACTTCCTCATTTGATTTATGTAGGAGTCAATGATTTCTCTTTTAGAATACTTGTCTTCCTCCATGCCAAACCTATCTGACATGTAGCTCTTAATTGTTTTATAGTTTTGATTATTGGACAGAGTTTCAATGAGAGTCATGCCCTCCGTATCAACAACTTCTTGTTCTTGATCATTGGTGTCTACTGACTTTTTGTACTCTCTTAAGATATCATCTACTTCATTAGTCATGTGCACTACTCAGTCTGATCTGCATTTAGAATATCAATAGTTCCATCTAAGAAATAGTCTGGGTCTGAAAGGGTGGCAGCAAAACCAGGTGATTGCTCTAAATAATTCTTAGCAATATTCTTGTTAAGCTCCATGAGTTTTTGATACTTAAGTAAATCATTGTCTTCAATAGATAGAATTTCAATTAGTTTATTATAGTACTCTAATACCTTGTTTCTCTTTCCTGCATCAGACACGTAGTCTTGATGATCTGGATCAATTGCATTAGCTAACTCATTTCTTTTACTTGTAGCCCACGAGTCATACTCACCACGAATAGCATTTCTGGCATCACGTTTATAAGTACTATCATAAGTATCGTCCTCTGCCAGAGCACCAAGGTCTACAGTAATTTTACCTGGTCCTTCTTTTCTACCTTTAATAGTAGGAGCAGAGATACTAGCTGCTACGTCTGCACCAGTAGCTTCATCTCCAAACAAGCTCTGAGAATAAACATCGTACAAGATATCCTGAGATGATGTTCTACCAAACAATTTCTGTAAGGCGTTAAGCTCAACTTCTTCTGGCTTCTTAAGGTCAGTACCTTTAACAAAGTCAGGAGTAGCTTTCTTAATAAGTTCAGAAGGTGTAAGACCTTCATCATCAAAGTCAGATGCAACCTCAACAGCTTGATTAAGGATAGCTTTAGTAAGTCTTCCTTCCTTTTCGGCCTCTTGTGCAGCAGCAGCAAGTCTAATAATTTCTTTAGGATTCTCCATCAACATGGCATTGATAGACCTACTATCCATATCCTTTGATTGCAAGTACTCTACTGAGTTCTGCAAAGCATTACGAGTTTTGTTGACTTCCTGTCTACGTTCTAACCCACGTTGATACAGATAGTCTTGTACTCTTTCAGCTTTATCTCTTGCATACTCTCTGTTCTCTTTCATGTCTTTTGCAAGACCACCAAGAGCAGACCCTAGTGCAACTCTACCAAAAAATCCCATAGTCTACCTCGCCATCAAACCTTTAGGTTTATCTTCAACCATTGTGTCCTCTGACATTTCAGGTTCTTCTTGTGGTTGTTCTTCTTCTTGTACGTTAGAACTTATCTCAGTCAAGAAGTCATACCCAGCATCACGTTCTTCTTCAGGTGTGGACTCAACGATCCGTACCATTCTAGCAGCACGTTCTTCAATGCTTACTTCTTTTTCTTCAAATGTTTCTTTGTAGTCAACACCAGCATTGTCAGCAATCCTCATAATAGCTCTACGTATGAGGGGTTCAACAATAAGACCTACATCAATGTTGTGCATTCCTTTTGCTACTGCACCAGTCATCATAGAGTCTGTCAGTGTCTTTACTGGCATACCCATATCGAGGGCATAGAACACGTTATCAATAATCTCTGGATCAGCAACCCTGTCGAGGTGATACTTCACAGCTTCGTTAGGATCAGTAATCTCTGGCGGTCTTTCCCAAGCGTAATTCCTTGGTTCGTCCGTAAGAGACTGAC
>Ga0181565_10004681_pt1 | contig 10475 bp, 9 predicted proteins | sample 101ome_16_FD_129661 | JGI IMG/M metagenome (GOLD analysis project Ga0181565, IMG submission 129661) | Coastal salt marsh microbial communities from the Groves Creek Marsh, Skidaway Island, Georgia - 101401AT metaG (megahit assembly) | ecosystem: Environmental > Aquatic > Marine > Intertidal zone...
CCTTATGAAGATTATAACGGCGACCAAGATACCTCTTCTTACAATGAAGATATTGATTTTACCTATCAAGACACCTCTGTCACTTTTCAGAATGAGAACGGCTCGTCTTGGACAGTCAAATTTGGCGGCCTGCAAGAGGAAACGGGGTATTCGGCTTATTATGATGACAGCTCTGCCAAGCGCGACGAATATTCGCTGACCTATAGCAGCGCAAATAATAACGGTGTTGCTTGGTTTGCCGGCTATTATGCTTCAGAAGCAAAGCTCAGCCAAACCGATAATTACGACGGAGCGTTTGCCGATTACGTGTTCAACTATAACACTGACATAGAAACATCCGGCTTTTTTGTCGGCATATCGGTGAATGATTATCTGAATGATTTTGCCAGCTGGTATCTGCGCGGCGCGCTGCAGCTCAATTGGACAACATTTAGCGATGTCTATAGCTGGGAAAGCTCGCTCGGCAGCACCGGCGGCTCGCCCTTCAGCAAAGATCTGAGCGGCGTAGCCGTATTGTTTGGCGGCGGCATTTATGTGCCGGTAACCGACGCTATCGGCGTTAATTTCGGCCTCGAAAGCAAGTCATATAGTTATGACAATGAACTCGAAGCCGTTTATGAGGAAACAACCACATTATCCGAGACCCAAACAAGTCTCGTTATCGGTCTGATGTTAAGTTTTTAATCATGCGTTTTTTTGTATTGCTGTTTTTGATTCTGCTGGCCCCGGCGCAGCCAAAAGCCAATGCAAAAGAAGTTTTGGTGCTTTTGCCGATTAATGTTGAAGCCTCGCTCAAAAATGAAGCCGCTCTGTTTGGAACCGCCCTTCAGCAAGGCTTGAGCCAATATTACGAGGTGTTTTTCGGCCCCGCCGTCGAAGAAAAGCTGAAAGTCGAATATGCCAAAGAGGGCTGCACGGCGCAGAGCTGCGCCCAGAATTTGGCGATTGCCTTTAATGGTGAACTGATTGGCGATACATCAATTCAGAAACTGGAAAACAGCTATGTCGTCCAATTGCAAATCAACAATATCGTGACCGGCCAGATTGCACTCAGCCTGATTGAAATTTGTGACAATTGTTCAAAGCTGTCGCTTATCCAATTTGTCAAAAATATCGGGCTGAAGGCCGGGCGCGGCAGTAGCACCCCGACACCGGCGCCGAAAACAACCATTGCAGACGCACCGGCGCCGTCAAAAAGGCTGGAAATCAGCACAGGCTCATTTGATACGGAAGTATTCATAAATGGCGAAAATTTAGGGCGCACGCCACTAACCACGAGCAAAGCCTATCGCGAGGGTGAACGCATTGCGCTGGTGCTGAGAACCCCGGGATATAAGGAACTTCGTTTCTCCCATATTGTTGGACGAAACGATCAACAATTAAGCAATATCAGGCTGCTGAGAGACACTGTGCGGCTGCGTATAGGGTCATCGCCAAGTCGCGGCGATGTGTTTATTGATGGCAAAAATATTGGCCGAACACCGGCCGAGAGCGATGAGATTCCCGTCGGCGAAACGATATCCGTCGAAATCAAAAAGGCCGGCTATGAGCCAATTCGCCTCTCTCACCGCGTCGGCGATAATGATGAGCGCCTGCGAAACCTGTTACTCGATGTTCTGAAGCGCAAATTATATGTTGATAGTCAGCCACGCGCTGCCCGTGTTTTTGTCGAAAATCGCTACATTGGCGAAACACCGGCTGAAATCGGCCCCTTTGAGGACGGGAAACGCGTTCGCATTCGCCTTGAGCGTGACGGCTTTGAGAGCGTTTCACTGCGTCACCGCGTTGGCCGAGGCGATGACAGCCTCAGCCGCATCTCACTCAATCAAAAAGCGCCAGACACACCCGCCGGCCAAAGTGAATCGGATCGCGTCAGGGTTCCGATGGGCTTTTAAGTTGAAAAATACATGCTCCGACCTAAATCCTCAAAAAAGGAGTTTGTTATGCGTATTTTAAGTTTCTCTCTTGTTTTTTCTCTGATGATAGCACCTGCCATGGCGGGAAGTTGGGGCGGCACAATAGCTGCACGATCCGCCTATACCGATTTTCATATTTATTATGATGACCGCGATGACGCCAGTTCTGCCGGTGTGCAGGCTACATTTCAGGACATTGCAATCACCGGAACCTATAGTTTCGGCAGAAACGCGATTTCAGTGCAAATTGCTGAAAGCAGCGACCCCGACTTTGATAATTTTTGGGGTGGCAGCGGCAATTGGGCCGCCAATGGTGACGCATGCACACCCGCAACCTGCCCCCAAAGCGCTGAACGCTCGGAATTTAATCTGACTTACACGCGCCAATATCAAAACGGCTGGAGCGCATATACGGGCTTTTATTCCGGCTCGGTATCATGGAAAGAAGTGCAAGGCAGAGCATGGCGCGGGGCTTCCGGCAATAACGCCGAGGTTCCCAACATTTGTGAGAGCAACGGAAACTCTGTTGAAACAACCACTAATTTCGAGAACCAAAACTTTGGCCTATTTGTAGGCGGCGCTTATTCGAAAGCTTTTACCGACCGCTTATATGGCACTGCCCGCTTGGCATTGGTTTTGAATGGCGAAGCCGACGTGTCCGAGAATTTCAGATGCGCCGGAGGTGTTGCGCCCAATATTGGCGATACGGGAACTTTGTTTGAAGGCGAAGCGACCAGCATCGGCCTGTCGCTCTACTATTCTTTGAATCAAAGGTCGGGCATTAACTTTGCTTTTGACAGCAAGGATTTCAGCTATGACGATGGCACGGATTATTGGTCAGGCGGCAAAGCACGCACCGAAGAATCATTGGAAGTGATGTCGCTGGGATATGTGTTTAATTTCTAAATTGACGGTTTTTCGGGGCTTTTAAGCACCATTTAATCGGGTTGTGGCTTCATTCAGCGACGGGTGAAGCCATTTTCTTCACCGTCACCCGCCGTTTAACAAAAAAAAGCGCGGCGGTTTAACAACCGACGCGCTCTCATATTTTTGGAAAACTTGGCTTATTTGCCTTCTTTAGGCATCCAAATTTGCGCCATCATCATCACAGTGATGACCAGCAAGAACACCATGCCGGGAACGCCTACGCCTGACGGCTCAGTGGTTCCGACATAGTCAATAAAGCCCGTCGCAATATCCGAAATTTCAGTGCCTTGTGCCTGCAATTGCGTAAGGGCACGAGCTGTGAGTGGGTTATTGGCGCTGAAAAATGACCATGCATTATAGACAAAGAACACTGACAGAAGGCAGAAAGCCGATGAAACGACTTTTGCAACAGTGTTTGACTCTTCGCCGCTCACCGGTGTTCTGGTTTGAACAGCCGTGCGCAGTGCCAGCCAAATCAGCAAAATTGTCGCTATCATTCCCAGTCCATTTGCAATTCGAGCCGACTGAAAAAGCGACCAAATTTGATATTCTTCCATAATTTCTCCCCCCTCATGGGTTTCTTAAACGCAGAACATGATTGTCCTGCATGGATTAATTCAAAGAGTTGAAGCCTTCGCACCCCAAAAAAACTGTCATTTCGATTTATGACGAGACAAGACACCGATATTTGGCCAGTATTAATCCGCCGCTAGCTTGCGGCGCGTTAATTATTTTGGAGGGAAAAATGGACGCAATGATTGCTTCGAACAGTTTCTATGCAGATATTTATATATCAATGGGATTGTTTTTCATCGGCTCAGCATTTCTGCTTTGGCTCGGCATGCGGGTAACGTCAGTTTTGGTTGAACGCAATACCGACAACCCGATTGCTAAAGGTCTGGCCGTGATATTCGGCCTTGCCGTCGGCTTTAACTTTATCACGACGGGCGCGCAAATGGCTCTCATGCAGCAGCGCCACGCTTGGACGCTGAAAAACTACGCCGATCAGGGCGTAGAGATTCCGCAAACGGCTTCAGCTTTTATTGAGCTTATGGGCGTCGGCAGCGCTTTGCCGGAACCGTCTTTGACCTCAAACCCGATTATGTTGGTTGTCGGTCTTATCGGCACGGCATTTTGCATTTTGCCGCTTTTCATTCCTGCCAATTCAGGCAAGTAAGAGACCAAACCAGACTGCGCGTGGCTTCGGCCGCGCGCAGTTTTTCTATGCCTGCTCGGATTTTTGCCGCCGCTTATTGACGAGGCCGAAAAAGTGACCGAAACTTTCCATATCAATCATGGGAGAATTGGTCATGAGCCTGACAGTTGAGAAATCCGGCGCGAGCTGCGGCGCCCATGTGACCGGTGTGGATTTGCGGCAAGATATTTCAGCCGATTTGGCCGCCGAATTGCGCGCCATTTGGCTGGAAAACAAAGTCATTGCCTTCCCGGACCAAACACTCAGTGATGACGACCTTGAGCGCATCACCTTGGCTTTTGGTGAGTTTGGCGAAGACCCGTTTTTCGGTCATATTGACGGCCATGAGCATATTGCCGCCATTCAGCGCAACGCCGATGAAACGACCCCGATTTTCGCCGAAGCTTTCCACTCAGATTGGAGTTTTCTGGAAGTGCCGCCAGCCGGCACGTGCCTTTTCGGCATCACCATTCCGCCTCATGGCGGCAATACCTTATTCGCCGACCAAGTAGCGGCCTATGAGCGGCTTTCTGACGAAATGCGCGACAAGGCCGATAAAATGACCGCCATTCACTCAGCCGAGCTTGGCTATGCACCGACCGGCGCCTATGGCGATGCTGACCAAGATAGCGGACGCTCGATGAAAATCATTCCCAGCGAAAAAGCGCGTGATAAACGCGAGCATCCATTTGTCCGCATGCATCATGAAACCGGCAATAAGGCGCTGTTTTCCTCGGCGGCTTATATTCAGGGCTTCACTGATATGGAAAAAGCCGAAAGCGATGCGCTGCTGATTGAGTTTTACGGCCATCAGACCGATGAAGCCTTCATCTACTCGCATAAATGGGAAAAACATATGTTGGTGATTTGGGACAACCGCTCGCTATTGCACGCCGCGACCGGGGGCTATGACGGCCATGACCGCTTGCTGCACCGCACAACAATTGCCGATACGCAATTTTAAAAAGTCGCGCATCGACATATTCAATCATCAGAAACCATAGGCTACTCGTCCCTTGGGCCGCCAGCCCGCCCATTGTCAGCGACCAAATCAGCGGCCAAAATGACCAAGGCCGGTGACCGGAAAATCGCAATTTTTTCCATTTTCCGTTGCTTGCCGAGAAGCCGCGCAGACCTATTTTCTCTCCAAAGTCGGGAGACATCATGAAAAACTTTTTACGCCGTCTGTGGATTGGCCTTTTAGCCTTTGCGCCCGTTATGGTTTTGCTCAATCTGGCGCTCTTCGGCCTGCGCTCAGCAGCGTGGCAGCCGGATATCGCTATTGCCGAAGCGGCACAATATGATGTCGAGATTATTCGCGATGCTTATGGCGCACCGCATATTTACGGCAAGCGCGATATTGATGTTGCTTTCGGTCTGTCTTATGCCCATGCCGAGGACGACTTCAAAACCATGCAACAAATGATTCCGTTTTATCGCGGTGAACTGGCGCGAGAAATCGGCTTGGACGGCGCGCCGATAGACTTTTTGGTGCATTGGCTCGACGTGCGCCGACACGTGGCCGATAATTATGAGCGCGCGCTGACACCGCAAATTCGCGCCCATTTGAAAGCCTATGCAGATGGTCTTAATTATTATGCCGCGATGCACCCAATGGAAGCCGACCCGCGCCTCTTCCCCATCACGCCGCAAGATTTGACCGTCGGCTTCTCGCTACAGCATTTATTGTTTTACGGCTTTGAGAGCCACGTCACCAAGCTGTTCGCCGACAGCCCACAATATGAATTGGCAATTGCACCGGACAGTGCCGCTCTGACCCGTCATATTGGGGCAGCCGGCCTGCCCGTCGGCTCCAATGCTTTCGCCATTAACAGCCGAAAGTCATCTGACGGCGCAACCCGCATCATGATCAATTCGCACCAACCCCTAACGGGTCCGGTCGCTTGGTATGAGGCACATGTAAAATCCGATGAAGGTTGGGATATGCATGGCGGGGTTTTTCCGGGCATGCCGTTTATCGCCAAGGGCTTTAATCCGGATATCGGCTATGGCGTGACGGTCAATAAGCCCGACCTTGTGGACGTCTATAGCTTGACACTTAACCCAGAGAATAATGATGAATATATGCTGGACGGCACGGCGCGCGCTTTTGAAAGCCGCCGCCATTGGCTGAAAATAAAGCTCCTCGGCAATTTCTACCTGCCTGTGCCTCGCACACTTTTGAAGGCTGTGCATGGCCCGGCGCTGGAAACATCTCATGGAGTTTATGCGCTGCGGTTTGCCGGTATGGGCGAAATACGTCAGCCCATGCAATGGATGGCAATGAACAAAGCGCGCAATCTCGCGCAGTTTAAAAAGGCTATGGCCATGCAAGCCATTGTCTCTTTCAACTTTATCTATGCCGACCGCATCGGCGATATTTACTTTTTGCATAATGGCCGCATACCGAAACGCGCTGCCGGTTGGGATTGGCAAAAATACCTACCCGGCAACCGCAGTGATTTGATTTGGGATAAACAAATTTCATTTGGTGAAATGCCGCAATTAGCCAATCCATCGTCAGGCTATCTTTTGTCAACTAATCAAGACCCGTTTCGGGTTACCGCCGCCAATGATAATTTGCCGCGCCAAAATTATCCGCCTGAACTTGGCTTGCAAACCCGCATGACCAATCGCGCTGACCGCGGATTGACCCTATTCACCGAAGCCGGCCGCATGAGTGAAGCCGATTTTATCGCCGTCAAATGGGACAAGTTTTACGACCCTGAAAGCCGCGCCATGAAATATGTGCGGCGCATTGCCGATATGGATTTTGAAGCCGGTTCGCTGCACGCAAAAGGCCAAACCATATTGGCCGCTTGGAATGGCGACACGGCGCGCGACAATCGCCAGGCAGCATTGGCGGTTTGCTTATTATCGGAAGAGTGGAAGGCCGAACAAGCAGGTCAGCCCGCGCCCGACATCACTCCGGTCTATGACACATGCCTTGAAGAGTTGATGACTGCCTTTGGGCGGCTCGACCCGCCATGGCGAGAGCGCAATCGGTTGCTGCGTGGCAAAACAGACTTACCCTTGGGCGGTGGCCCTGACGTGCTGCGTGCCATTTACGGCTTGCCTGAAAAAGATGGCCGTCTTAAAGCCGTCGCCGGTGATGGGCTGGTCGTCTATACGGCGTGGGATAAGAACGGCAAGCAAAGCGGCGGCATGGTGCATAATTTCGGGGCAGCCAGCACGCGCCCTGCCTCACCACATTATGATGATCAAGCGCCGCTTTACGCTGCCGAACAGTTCCGTCCGGTGGCTTTGACGCGCCAAGACTTGCTGCAAACACCGCATAGCGTCACGCGCTTGCCGCGCAACTAAGCGTGTGCCGCCTCAAAATTGAGAATATCCTGTTTTTTCTCAAGGCCGTAATAATAGCCACCTAAAGAGCCGTCATGTGCCAAAACGCGATGGCAGGGAATAATGAAAAACACCGGATTTTTGCAGACCGCCGAGCCGACTGCACGATTGGCCTTCGGCTTGCCGATTTGTTGCGCAATCGCCTTATAGCTGCTGGCGCGTGCAAAAGGAATTTGCAACAGGCTGCGCCAGACCGATAACTGAAACGGCGTGCCTTTTAAATGCAGCGTTAGCTTTTGTGGCGTGTCGGAAAAATAGCTGAGCGCCGCATGATGGTTTGGCGTGGTTTGCTCAATGATATGCGCCTTTGGATAGCGCGCGCGCAATTCGTCTTCGCTGCGTCCGTCCACATCGAGCCATAAATGCGCCAAACCCTCAGCCGTTGCAGCCAGTAATAAAGGCCCAAACGGGCTATCGGCACGGCTTATAAAAAGCTGCGATGGCGGCCTATTCATTTCAATGACACTAATGGTATCGGCGGGGCGCATTGGCTTCTCCTTTTTTCTGACGATAGCCAATATGATTAATGTCTGCGAGAGACATGTTGCGCCTGCCCACAGCTTTCGTTAAACCGCAATGATGCTTAGCAATAGAAAAAAACTCATTGGTCTCGTGCTGCTCGCTGTCAGCCTCATGGCAGCGCTTGAGGCCATTACACATAGCCAGTTCTATAAAGACTTAGAGTGGCTGAATATGGACAACCATCAGCACTGACGCTCAGTCTCGCGCCTCAAATAAATAACCGAGGCGCGGATAATGCACCAAAACATCACCGACTTTTTCATCACTGCGTTTCACCGCCAAGGCTTCCGCCGTGGCCCACACAATTTCACCGACCGTTTCTTCTTGTCCGTAATCATTCGGCTTAATGGCAATCACTTGCCCGACCGGCAACGCCTCATCGGCAATCGCATCGGCAGGCGGCGTGTAATCGGGTGTCGCGTCACGAGCAATATTAAGGGCCTCTGCAGGTTCCATATCACTGCGTTGCCCCTCGCCCATATCGCGAATAGCTTGCAGCCAATTTGCAATTGCCGTGTGTTTGTTGACCTCTTCTGCCAGTGACGGGGCATTGCAGGCAAAGTTCAACACATGGAAGGTGGCGGCGTCAGCCAGAGTAAAACGCTCACCCAGCATAAAGGCGGTTACCTCCAACCGGCGGTTTATCATTTGCAAGTCGAGCACAAATTGTGCCTTCACATGGTCAACCGGCAAAGCGGCGGCAAGCACTTCGGGGCGCTGCATGGCGGCACGGTCAGCCAGAAAATCCTTCGGCACCAAGTTACCGATTTCAAAAATGCTAGGCCCTGCAGCATGAGAAAACAGCCGATAATCAGCCCAATCGGCAATCAGCTCAGCCGCCCCCAGCAATTCTGTCGGCGTGAGTGCTGTTTCGGGGTGACGCTTTTCAATTTCGCGTATCATCAGCTTAGTGTCGCAATAAATATGCGCGCCGATTTGCAGCACGGGAATTTTGCGATAGCCGCCGGTCAACGGCGTTAAATCAGGCTTCGGCGCAATGACAGGCTGCTCGACCGCATGCCAAGCCAGATTCTTAAATGCGAAAATGCTGATGACCTTTTTCGAATAAGGCGACAGCGCATATTGGTGCAATATGAGGTCAGTCATTAGGCGGCAGCATCAAAATAAGGCCGGTCTCCGGCAATCGTTACGCGCTCCATCACCCGCACTTCAGGATAATAATCCGACGCCGCAAAATGCTGGCAAGCGCGATTGTCCCAAAACGCCATCGACCCCGGCTGCCAGCTAAAGCGGCACTGAACCTCGGGGTTCCACGCGGTTTTATAAAGCTTATCGAGCAGGTCAGCGCTTTCTTCAGGCTCCATATCAACAATATGGTCGGTGAAAGCGGCATTGACATAAATCAGCCGCTCTTTGGTTTCCGGATGCGTGCGCACCACCGGATGCACCATGGGCGGATATTTATCATGCAGTTCTTCAGCCTTTTTGCCGAGCCGCCGCGCAAAGACGCGCGCAATATCGTGCGACGCCGAGAGATTTTCGATTTTCTCTTTCATCTCATCAGACAGCCGTTCATAGGCCATCACCATATTGGCGAACAGCGTGTCACCGCCGACCGGCGGCAACTCAATGGCACGCAAAATCGACCCGAGCGACGGGGCTTCGCGCCAGGTCACGTCCGAATGCCACATATTTTCTGAACCGCGCGATTTGGGCCCATGCGCAATGCGCAATACTTCAGGGTTTGATTGGTCTTTCGGCGTCGCCGGATGGATTTCCAAAGCGCCAAACTGGCCGGCAAATTCAATATGCGCCTCTTGGCTCAAATCTTGGTCGCGGAAAAATACCACGCGATATTTGAGCAGAGCGGCACGCACTTCTTCTATCAGCGTGTCGTCAAATTTTGACAAATCGCAATCCAACAGCTCAGCACCGCAAGCCGGTGTCAATTGCTTAACGCGAAAACGACTGAATTCACTCATGATGTCCTCCCCTTTTGGCATGCAGTTTGTAGGGAAATTGCGTGTCGGTCAATCACCCCTTCAATTCATGGGGGGAGTTTGTTAGTTTTGAGGCAGCTATTCAGAGAAACGGAATAATTATGAGTGTTGTTGTTATCGGAGCCGGTCAGGCCGGCTTGCAAACAATTATGAGCCTGCGCCAAGGCGGCTATGAGGGCGATATAACGCTTATCGGTGATGAGGCTTATCTGCCCTATCAGCGTCCGCCCCTTTCGAAAGCCTATTTGTCCGGCAAGATGGAACGCGAGCGGCTTTTCTTAAAGCCGGAAGATTTTTATGATGACAATATTGTGACGTTGAAACTCGACACAGAGGTTGCAAGCATTGATGCGGCGGGAAAAACCCTTGCGCTGAATAATGGCGAAACACTGGCCTATGACCATGCGGTGATTGCCACAGGCAGCCGACCGCGCTTGCTGGATGTGCCGGGCCGCGAATTGAGCAATATTTTTGACCTGCGCGGCATGGCCGATATTGACGCCATGCAACCGCATTTCGTTAAAGGCAAAAGACTGGTGGTGGTCGGTGGCGGTTATATCGGGCTGGAAGCCGCGGCAAGCTTTCGCAAGG
>Ga0181565_10004682_pt1 | contig 10475 bp, 9 predicted proteins | sample 101ome_16_FD_129661 | JGI IMG/M metagenome (GOLD analysis project Ga0181565, IMG submission 129661) | Coastal salt marsh microbial communities from the Groves Creek Marsh, Skidaway Island, Georgia - 101401AT metaG (megahit assembly) | ecosystem: Environmental > Aquatic > Marine > Intertidal zone...
GTCTGCATTCGACTCTCCGACTGCTCTGTCTAACGATGACAGCGAACTTGAAACCATTTGGAAACAGGAACATGGTCTTGCCGAGTTCCTCGATCAGAAAAACTTCAAGTCGTACGAAGAGCTTCAGCAAAAGTTGACACGGGTACTCGGTGGTCTGCAACCTGATAGTGTAGCAGAAGATGTACCATCTGCCTCACCAGCAGCTCCTCAAGTTGCTCCTGCATGGACACCTCCAGCAGCAACAGCAGAACCAGAGGAAACTACAACTACGTCATTCGATGACGATGATGAGTCACTGGATTTCTTTAGGAAGCTTGCTAACGAATAATGCTTGGGAAGCTTTACGGGGACTTCGGTCCCCTTTTTTTATGTTTGATATCTGAACGTTACAAATGGGTCTGATGTGTTAAAAGTTGGTGTAGCTGATTCTACTTGACTTCTGCCTGATGAACCAGCTGGTGTAAGAACATTTGGATTTTGGCTGGCCATTTGTGTAATGATTGGTATGATCTGAGTAGCCTTTTCTTTTATATCTGACGATATGTCAGGTAATGCAGTTTCTAAAAGCTTTGTTAATCCTGCGTCAGCTACTATTTCAGCAACTTCTTCTGGCTCGGCACTCATGATACTATCGATAACTTTTGCTTCTTCATCACCAATCATGTCCGTCATATCAGTTTTTAAATCGCGACCGGTAATTTCAGAATATACTTGTTTGACTTCTTCATAATTACCGTCTTCAGCAATATTAATGGCGGATTCATATAATGTTTTTACGCGATCCATCGGCTGTTCGTTTGCATTAAATACTTTTTGTATTTTTCTGACAGTTTCTACGGCTTCAGGATTTAAGTACTCTTCAGCAACATCTTCAGCAATTGCTGCTACTTCTGTTACCATTGGTTCATCTAGTACACCATTGTTTTCCATTGCAAATGCTGCTGCTTCTTCAGGATTATTGTACAAACCTATTAATTCTCCTGTTTCAGCATCTGATACTGGATACATAATAGATGGAGCAGATCGTCTTTCTTCATCAGCATTACCTGCAGCGATAGATGCGTCGAGAGTGTTGACAAATTGTTGATATTCTGTTGGGTTTAACATATCTTCTGCATATTCTTTGAGTGTCATGCCTTTTGCTTCCATCATCTCAGCATCTATAGCTTTTAATTCTTCTTCGCTATTAATATTATCTGCTACATATAACATTGCATTCTCATCATCATCAATGATACCAGAAGATTTTAAAGCTATATCTGTAAGTGAAGCATCTGCTCCAAACTTTTCTTCTATTCCTTCTCTTGATTCTATTTTATCTTCACCTGAAAAATACTCAAAAGAAGACTTAAAGAATTCAGCATATGAATCAACAATCTTTTGCAATTCTTGTTTACCTGATTCTACAATCTTTTTTCCTAATTCAGCCATTGTTGTTTTCTTACCTAAGAAAAAGTAATCGTAGATAGCTTCAACAATATTATCAGCACCAATTATCTTATAAACATCTTCGCCATACAATACACCCATTACAACACCCAAAACTGTACCAACAAGATTACCAAAAACAGGTAAAACGAAAGTGCCGATCAAATTTCCTACTGCAGTAAAAATAATTGTAGTTATCCATGTACCGCCAATCAATCCCACAATATCATTAATGTTTTTCTTCATACGAGTATGAAATTCTGCTTCAGTGATACTATTAAACATAAACGCCATCAAACCATCTATCATACTATCGATAATTTCAAATATAATAAGATATTTGAGTGGTTTTGCAAGAAATCCTTTAAAGAATTTTATCATAAACTTAGGTAATTTACTAATAGCTGATGTAACTTTTGCTACTGCTGGTCCTACTACACTAGAAACACCTGAGAAAAATCCAGCAATTGCTCTAATAGGTGCTATAAATGCTCGGGCAACTGGATTTGCTGTTAAAACTTGAGATAATTTACCAAGAGTAGTAGCTGCTTTTTGATAAGCGGATTGTGCTGTACTACTGACTGCGCTCATTTTCTGTACAAACGTTGCTGATTTGGCAGAAATTGTATTTGCTACAGCCTGAAAACCCTTTCTTACATTGAGCCCAGCGGTTCCTAAAGCAACAGTGAGCGCGGCATATTTTTCTTCAATCCCTTCAAGGAAAGATAGATCATCTATCGTATCTCCTATTGTTTCTTCATTCCCTTCTTGACTATCGGCAAAAGCGCTAGCCACACCAGCAAAACCAAGAGTAATTGCTGGTACTAACCATTTAGCTAGAAAACCACCTACTGCAACGCCTGCAACTTTACCACTTTTTCGAAAAACACTGTCTTCTTTTTTCTCTACGTCTTCTTCGTCGCGACGCCTTTCGTTATCACGTTTAGTTTTTTCATTTTGTTTGACTACAGAATTAATAGAATCAGTAAGTGCTTGAAGTGCTTTAATTTGAGATGACAGCGCGCCTACACTATTTGATATAGCCTGTATTTCTGTGCCTTCAGGTACAACAAATTCTGAGAGTACGGAAGTACGATCGTCGTCAAAATATCCTTCGACAATTGGTGCAGTTTTAATTAGACTGTGAGTCTTAATAGGTCGAGTAACAGTTAGATCAACTCTTTCTGCTACTTTGCCTAAAATAATATCTTCAGGTACGATATTTGGTAGCATTATAATAGGATCTGCAACAGCTGTTTCTACATTCGATTGTTTTTCAACAGTAGAACCTATGCTCGTCGGTTGACCCGCTTCTGCAGTTGTATTTTTTCCCGAAATAGCACTCGCCGCTGTAGCTGCGGTTCCTGCAGCTGTTATTTTACCCAAAGCTCCTTTTGCACGGCTCGCTGCTTTAGAAAATCCACTTGATACTTTGCTCAAGCCCGCGGCTGATCGTTTCCGCGAAGCTTTCAGTATTTTTTGTGTTATTCTAGCTATTCCAGTTACTAATTTCGCTGCCATTACCTTGTTTCTCTTTGTTGATCTTCTCTAAAATCATATCAACGTATACTTCCCTTTCGAAAGGGATCATCTCGTTCAACTCTGTTAGTGTGAAGTTGTGATACTGAGTTACGTCAAAGTTTAACTTATAATGATTATAGAGCGTCATATAACTCAGCCCAACGTAAAAAAATCGTCTAGATCCCTAAACACAACCCTTTTTTCTTTCTTATTACTATTAGTATAAGTAACTACGTGTTCGATTTGTGGTGACGTCTCAAAGAATTTTTGAATCTGATTGTATGCATCGATCGGCAAACTTTCTAAAAAATCTTTTTTATCTTTATCGGATTCTTGTTTCCAAAGATATACTTCCTCATTATCAAAAATTTGATCGATACATGCGTTAATCGTAATATCAGTAACTTCCGATAAACTTTGTTTTGATGATAATTCATCAGAAATTTTTGGTGTAGGATATTTTAAAATAAGACCTACATCATCAGTGATCATCACCTTCGTAGAATGATCTTCAGGAAAATTTACTTTGACATCGTAGAGATCAAGTTCTAGGTCATATGTAATTCCATCATCGCTATCTTCTACTTTAAACTTGACAATGTTACCGACAGACACTGCTCTGATTTGTATGAAGATAAATTCCATATCAAAAATAGGAATTTTATTTACGTCAAATCCTTCTGTCAATACACAATTATTGATGATAGCTTTGATAGCGTTATAGATATCGATCCTTTCGCCAGATTCTTTCGCTGTCAATAATATCTTTTCTTCTTTGACCAAAAAAGGTCTAAAAATAATTTCTTCTTTACTCGACGGTAATTCTAAAGAAAACGTCGGAGTATCAATTTTTGGTAATGCCATAATGTCATCCTACTATTTTAAATTTTGTATATTTGTAACTCACTGAAAATCTAGCCAATTCATCGCTCGAGCCCCATGAAAGATTCAGCGGCTCAACACTCATTGGAAAAATTTCTTCGAGGTTATATGTTTTTACTGTTCTACCTTGCCTATTATAAACGTATATCTCCATTCTTGCGACATAATCGTTATAATATTTTGCGCCCATTTTCGTATCAGGCATATCGACAATTTTATCTGCCCAATCTTTAAATTGACGAAGTAATTCACCCTTATCATCAATAGTATGTATAACCGAGATCTCTTGCGGATTAAATCGGTATGGTATGTTATACATTTTACCATTCCCATATGGGGAATAATTATCGACAGACAACCAAGAAATACCAGGTGCTGTAATAGATTCGGCTCTTATCATGATATCCTGATATGTAACTGGAGATCCATATATCGCTACCTTATACATACTAGCAGGTAGATTTTCTTTGACTTTAGATTTCCAGCTGTCTACATTAAAAGACATTTTATGCTCTCTGTATTATTTTTTTAGAATCTCTCCACACTTGTGCTGACTTACCCTTTCTAAATCTTTGAGTAGGCAGCATCAGCGCTATATCCCATTCGTCGTACGGAATCCAAAGAAAACGAGATCTTACTTGTGAATTGAGATAGCGCTTAACGGTGGGCCTAAAGTATTTATATCTTGCAATAGAATTTAGCAGACCATAATTTAATCTAAGCTTTTTAGATTCGCGAACAGTATCATTTCTTTCTATTGCGTATAATCTATCCATCAATCTTGCACGAAATACTGGAGGCAGATAATGCAAGTTCATACCGAGAAAACCATCTCTATATCTATCTAATACAAAAATAAGAGGAAATTGATCATAATATGGCAAAGTGTCTTTTCCTTTCGGATCATAAAAGAACATATACATACGACCGATATCGAGCTCAGTCATTTTGTTGTATGTACGGGCTCTATTTCTTAATTCTCTACGAGTATTAACAGTCCTTATTGATTGAGCTTTGTCGCGATACCAATCACGCGCTTCTTCGCTGCCGACTTCAATGCCTTCTGCTTTACCTTCATCAGCAATCTTCTGAAAGATATATGTTGCCATTAGATTATGCTTCCTAATTCTTTTTCGGTCAGGATAGTAAATTCCCAACCTCTTTCTTCACAATATTTATTAGCTGCTTTCCATTTTGAAGAATTTATACCCCAAGTGCGAACTTCATATAAATACTTCTTAGTAAGTTTTCTTTGCGCGGTTGGTTCTACGGTTTCATGATAAGGTTTGATTTCTACTACGACCGTATCTAGTTTTCCCTCGCGATTAACTTTTTTGACCCAGAAATCTGGAAAATATCGGTGTACACGTCCATCGATTGGAGAGCGATATGGTATTGCAAGTTCTTCGCTCGCCCATTGTTTGACTTCACTGTGGTTATCAAGATACATCATGAAGTTTAATTCCCAGCGACTCCTATAAATAATATTAGTTGGATCGCCGCGATATTTACTGGGATTTTTAGGCTTAAAGACGCCTTTATAAGTCTTACTCATACGCTTATTTATAGGAAATAAAATGGCTCAAAATGACACATCAATTAATGCACTTGGTCCTATAGCTGCTCAATTAAAAACTAATCTTTCTGCACTAGAAAAAGCACAAATTAATTCCATCAGAAATTTGGGTGGAGGATTAAGTGGACAAGCTGGTGTTATTAATGGAGATGTAAGTGGCGCGGTGTCGAGGATTAATTCTACTCAGCGTTCTATGATGGAATTGGGTGCAGATATATCTGCAAAAATGGAAAAGGCTGGAGCTATACAAAAAACAGCTGAACAAGCTTTGCGACCAGGTATTATTTCTACAGTTAACGAAAGAAATAGATTACATGAAAGATTTCCAACGACTCAAAAAGATTTGAGAATAGCAGCAAATAGAAATCCTAGCAATTTTAAAAAGAATCCTAAAGAGCTTATCAAAGAATCAAAAGATAGATTATTGGGAGAAGCCGATTTTAATTATTTTGGTGAAATGTATCCAATGGATTTGAAAGAAAATGCAGCTGCGTATGTAGAATTACATTTTCAACAATATTCAAGAACAGATGCATTTACTGAAGGAAAAGTTAGTGGCGATAAGAAATTTTGGTTGCCTGTACCAGAAAATCTTTCAATTGGATATAATGTAAAATACGAAGAGCGAGATACTGGAATTTTGGGTGAGATTCTTCAAAGTAAATCTGGTAGAGATGCAGTAAAAAATATTGCGGCTGGAGATTTTCAAGCTTTAGGAGATCAAATATCTGCTGCTAGCGGAGAAGATATATCAAATGCAATGTCACAAGTCGCCAATAGAGCGGCATTCGCAGCTCTTAACTCTGCTAGTGAAACTGTTGGAGGATTAGCTGGCCAGATCAAAGGATCTATTCCTAATCCGCATCCCACTATTTTCTTCAAAGGTTTAGATCTTAGAGAATTTACTTGGACATGGAAGTTTGTACCTAGATCTGAAGCAGAAGCTACAAAATTAACACAAATATTAAGAGACATTAGACGATTAATTTTGCCAGAATCTAAAGACGGATTTTTAAAATATCCTTATCTTTTGAAACCAGCTGTATTAAGTGATGCAGATCCTCTAGATATTTACGGTAAATTTAAAAAATCGGCTGTAAAACAATTCCTTATTAATTATACCGGCGAAGGAACATCAGCATTTTTCTATGATGGCAATCCTGTTGCAATTAATTGTCAAATGACTTTCCAAGAAGTAGAAATGTACACGGTGGCAGACGCATAATGACAGCTAGAAATCAATATTTTAAAAAATTTCCTATCACTACGTATCGTGGTGTACCATCTCTTAATATTATGAAAAGAGTAGACTTCAATACAAATGTAAAAAACTTTTACACCGCCTTCTATTCATTTGACGTAGAAACTGGAGAAAGAATAGAAACAATCGCGCATGATTATTACGATGATGTAGATTTAGATTGGCTCATATATCACGCTAATGATATTGTCGATCCTTATTATGACGTGCCTTTGAATTATGATGATTTACAGAATAAAATCAAAGAAAAATATGGCAGTGTAGAAAAAGCTAAAAAGAAAACATATTTGTATAGGACAAATTATGATGGTGATTTAACTATTATTCCAGTAGAAGGTCAATTTGGATATCATGCCTTGCCAGCCGGAAAGAAAAAATATTGGGATCCAGTCTATAACAATGTCACATTAGTTGGTTATCAGCGTAGTCAAGAAGATATATACGCTACGACAAATATGATAATCTCTTTTAGTAATGCCACAGAAACTACAACTAATTTTACTGTAGATGAAATGGTGGAGTTTACATCTGGTAGCAAGTCTGGTTCAGCGACAGTTTCTTTTGCTAATAGCTCGTATACTGTGCTTAGACATATCGATGGAGATTGGAGTACTATGACTAGTAATTTTGACGTAGTAGGTGACGATAGTGGAGCTACTGCTACATTTGATTATTCGACTTATAAGAAAATAAAAGATATAATTCCAGTCGTTGAACAAGTATATTTTACTAAGTATTCGTTTTATGATTTTGAGGAAAAACTTAATGATCAAAAACAACAAATATCTTTAGTAGATAGAAATTATGCAGATAGTCTTAACGAGCAATTAAATAAATTGATGAAGTAGGTACAAAATGTCCGGACCAATAGATGCAGGTGACGTTGAAATAGTTGGAAATGAAATTTTGCTCTCTACCTTTAATGGAGGTAACAGACTTAATATCTATCCTCAAGTAAAAAGTTTTGATATTTATCAATCTCTTGATAACTATACACTTACTGCAGATTTTTATATCGCTGAAGGTATAGATCTCGTTAATAAATTTCCTCTCGGCGGAGAAGAATTTATCCAAATTACTTTTAGAACACCATCACGAGACACCCAATCTTATGTATTTTTTGTAGAAAGTGTACAGGGTATGAAAACAAATGATCAAGCCAATATGCGGTCGTATATGTTGCGTTGTTGTACAGTAGATTTTCTATTAAATTCAACGACTATTTTTTCAAAACGTTATAAAAATGAAAATTACGATGACGCATTAAAAACTGTGTTAACAAAAGATATGCGCGCATCAACTGTCTTACAAACGAATGAATCAACTAAAGGAAAGTTTGATTACGTTGTTAATAATATGAGACCATTCCAAGTAATCAATTTGATTAAAGAAAGAGCTGTATCTACAAATTTTAAATCATCATTATTTGTATTTTATGAGGATGATAAAGGCTATCATTTTCAGACAATAGAAAAATTGATCAAAGAAAGAAAAGGTGGAGCAAAAGGAAAATCTTTTTCATACGATACTGCAAACAGAGCTGAAGATACGGGCAAAAGTATTAATGTAAGAAATATATTAGCATACGAAACCGTGGCTCAAGGTTCTGCAATTAAAAAAGTGACAGCTGGAGCGATAAGAAATCAAGTAAGAGAATTTGATTTGCACCGTGGTACATATTTTAAAAAAAATGAATATGTAAATCTAACTGATCATGGTCAATATGAAAAAACAGGTGATGAAGAAACATTTGATTTTAATAGCGCTGATTATAACACATTTGCTAGTAAGTTTCCTGGTTCAAGTCGTATGGCTATAAAAGATGCCACTCGACCAGAAATGGAACATAATAATAATATACATTTACAACGACCATTTCGCGAAAGAATGTTTCAATATGGTTTAAGAATTAGAGTATATGGTGATACTAGTATTCGGGTCGGCGATATCATCGAATTAAAATTTCCAGAAATTGCTGGTTTGACAGATGGTTTAGGTAAACAGGGTGAAGTATTTTCCGGAAATTATATTATCACTAATCTGAAGCACCGCTGTGATCAGCGTATGAACAATAAATTTGAACACTATATGGTAATGGACGTAGCTAAACCGAATCAATTCGGTAAGTCGCTCGGGTAAAATTATGGCATACTATAATATAGGAGATTCTTTCAAGTGGTTTATGGCTCGAGTTGTCGAGATAGATCCAAAAGAAGATCCACAAAACATGAGATATTTAGGTCGTGTAAAAATTAGAGTTTTACATGACCAAACTGGTGAATTAGGCAAAACTGTCAAAACTTTGGGTATAAAAGACAGTGACTTATTGTGGGCGTGGCCAATTTCTTCTATACAGTCAGCGTCTTTGAGCTATAGAAAAATAGCAGAACTTGAAGAATTTGAAACACCATTTTGGATCGACGCGGTTGGTACATCACCAACAGGAATCGCTGTCGGTACTTATGTGTTTGGCTTTTATCTCGACGGCCATGAAGGAAACATACCGGTTATCTTTGGTACATATCACAAAGATTCTATGTATCCTGAACCGCCGACTGAACAAGGACATGAGTTTTTACAAATTAGGGGGCCAGACGGACCTACATTCGAATATCAAGATGTTTCAGCTCTTGCTAAAGGCTGGCATGAAGACAAGAAGAGAGACACAGCTCTCGATGGTGGTATAGCCCAATCGCTAGAGATGAAAAATGTGACAGCGCCAGGAAAAGGTGGTCAAACATTACCAAAACATCCATATCTGATAGGACCACAACAACTCGTCAAACAGCCACCGTCTGATTATGATACACTTTGGCCTCATAACACTGTTCATACGACTAAGTCAGGTCATGCAATTGAGCTAGACGACACACCAGGACATGAGAGGATACATTGGTGGCATCGATCTGGTTCATATGAAGAAGTATCAAATGGACCAGCAGCGACTAACCGAGACGGTTTAGAAAAACCATGGCCTGACGCAATGGGTCCTGTTGACTGGCTAGAACCAGCAAATAATCATGATCCTTCGGCTCCTAAAGCTAGTTGGTCGGGAAGACGAGTAAGAAAAACAACTGAAAGCGAATATAATTTTGTTTTAGGCAATAAAGAAACATACGTTGGTAGTTCATTAAAATTAGAGATAGCTAAAAATTCTACCACGGGTATCGGTGGTAACAAAGTAGAAACAACAGCCAATAATGCTTATATTGCAATTGGTTATTATCCTCGAACAGCAAATAACGATTTAAGTGGTTTATCTGCTCGATATCAATTATTAGACATTTACGAAAAAGATGCGGATAAGAGAGACGGAGTAAATAAATTACCAGACAATAATAAGTTTAATTTTTATATTGATGTAGCGAACAATATGGCTACTTCTGTAGGTTATGTTTGGGATAATTCTAGAGAATTAAAAACAAAGGAAGAAAAAAATTGGTTTTTAGATGTAGCAAATAATTGCTCAGTTACAGCAAATAATAATTATTATCTCGCTGTCGGTGTTGGTCATGAGAAAGAAAGGGAAAAACAAGATACAGATCAAACGAACTTTTATACTGATGTTGTAAATAATTTAGCTATTACAGTAGGATATAATCCCGATAATTATAGGGTTGTGACAGCTACTGATAAGACTAATTTTTATACTGATGTTGCAAATAATTTAGCTATTACAGTTGGTTATACAGCAGATAACTATAGAGACATCACAGCTGATGATAACAAAAATTGGTTTTTAGATGTAGCAAATAACTGTTCAATCGCAACTAAAAATAATTATTATTTGGGTGTAGGCGTTGATCA
>Ga0181565_10004691_pt1 | contig 10470 bp, 13 predicted proteins | sample 101ome_16_FD_129661 | JGI IMG/M metagenome (GOLD analysis project Ga0181565, IMG submission 129661) | Coastal salt marsh microbial communities from the Groves Creek Marsh, Skidaway Island, Georgia - 101401AT metaG (megahit assembly) | ecosystem: Environmental > Aquatic > Marine > Intertidal...
CTTTACGGTGAGCTCGCCAAGCGGCCGTTACGTTCGATCCCATTGCGTTGGTAGATAGGAAGAACACGTTTCCGTATCCTCCGGTTGCCAATACCACGGCGTGTGCGCTGTATCGCTCCAATTCACCAGTAACCAAGTTTCGAGCGATGATACCTCGAGCTTTTCCGTCTACGATAACCAAATCGAGCATCTCATGACGATTGTACATCTTGATCTTACCCTTATTGATCTGTCGGGACATGGCCGAGTAAGCGCCGAGCAACAACTGTTGACCCGTTTGTCCTTTCGCGTAGAATGTTCTAGAAACGAGAACGCCTCCAAATGAACGGTTGTCCAACAACCCTCCGTACTCACGTGCAAAGGGAACACCCTGCGCTACGCATTGGTCGATGATGTTCGCACTTACTTCTGCCAGGCGATATACGTTCGCCTCGCGTGCACGGTAATCACCTCCCTTAACGGTGTCGTAGAAAAGTCGGTAGACCGAGTCGCCATCGTTCTGATAGTTCTTCGCAGCGTTGATTCCCCCTTGAGCCGCGATCGAGTGAGCGCGTCGAGGTGAATCTTGGAAGCAGAAGGTCTTGACGTTGTAACCCATTTCTGCCAAGGAGGCAGAAGCAGCGCCACCGGCGAGGCCCGAACCCACAACGATCACATCGATGTTTCGTTTGTTGGCCGGATTGACAACGTTGATCTCGTTCTTATGAATGGTCCACTTTTCTGCAATTGGACCTTCAGGTATCTTGGAATCTAGCTTTGTCATGTCAGCTTAGAGATTGAGATAGACGTAAATCGGAATGATAGCAAACAACGCAGGAACGACGATCGAGTAGAAGCGTCCTACGAACTTGATGATCGGGTTGTACTTCGGGTGGTTCAAGCCCAAGGTCTGGAATGAACTTTCGAAGCCGTGCCACAGGTGAAACCCAAGAACGATCATGCTGATCACATAGATCGCCGTATACCATCCTTCGCTAAATGCAGCGATCACCACGCCGTACATGTCGGGGAGTCCTTCTTCTCCACCGGGACCCATTGGGAGCTCGGTAAACTTGTACTTGAACCAGAAGTTCGCCATGTGAAGCACCAGGAAGACGAAGATAGCCGTGCCTAGCACTCCCATGTTGCGGGATGCCCAGATCGAATTACGCTCTGGCTTGCTGTACGCATAGTTGACCGGTCTTGCATTCTTGTTTTCTCGAGAAAGGATCATGATCCCATCCACTGCGTGAAAAAGGATGGAGAAATACAAGAGGTAAGAAACGATCTTGATGGGTGGGAAGGACGACATGAATGCCGTGTACTCGTTGAACATGGGCCCGGCCACCTCCGGCGCTCGAAGAAGTGTGAGGTTCCCTGCTAAGTGAACGATAAGAAAGAGAATCAGGAACAATCCCGTAATTGCCATCCAGTACTTCTTGGCGAGTGAGGATTTCAGGAGTGCTGATCTTGCTGCCATACGTTTGGTTTGTATAATAAAGGGACAAATGTAGCCTTGAAATGTTCTTAGCCTAGGCCGTCATATTTTGATTGAGCGTCATGATGATTATTTGGAATTATTCTTAATAAGCAATTGATCGTATGGAGTAATTCAGTCGACACATCGATGTTGTCGGGCGTCTTTTCGGATATCCAATTCGCCTCAGGCTTCTCATTCTGGATCCGTTGAAAGAAGGACCGATAGAATTCTCGGACCCTTGAATCCAGTTCTTCCTGGATATAGAACTCTTCATTCCGCTTCAGGTAGAAAGGCTTCTGCATGTTTCCATGCAATTGAAGGATCTTAGCGGTAAAATTGAACTCTGGTCCACCCGCGATCTCTGGGTGTCGACACAACAGATCCTGCAGAAGAGAAGACCCCGACCGACCACAACCGCCTATAAAAACGAACTTCATTCCAGAGAGAATTTGTGGTCAAAGTATACCGTGTCGTAGGGGTAGTAGATCTCATCACTCTCAGAGAAGAATCTTGACGCATGGACCTCGAATGAACGCACACGCTCTACGAAGTCGAGCACCTCTTGCTCGGTTCGGTGTCCGATGAACGAGTTGAGGTAGTATTTACCGGGTGCAAGCGGGAGTCGTTCGACTTTGAAGGTCAATTTACTTCCGTTTCTGAGCTCCACGAGTTCATCTTTGAAACGCGTGGACAACGTTCCGATCCTCGTGCCATCCTCCTTATAAACACCAACAGCTGCGAGGCAATGAAATGTATCCGCAGAGGCACTTTGGTATTCAACCGACACCTCAAACGGACGACCGCTCTCGATGAGGTCAGAATCAGGGTTGGAGATCTTCACATCATGAATGCGCACGTCACCAGTTCCGTTTCGGTCCATTCTTTCCGACGGATGAACTTCTTCGGATCGCAGCTCAATATCGCTCAGGTAGGCGTTGACCACCTCTTCGGCGGAGCCATCCATTCTCACTTTTCCCGCCTCGAGCCAGACACATCGATCGCACATCTTTCGCACGGCGTCTAGGTTGTGGCTAACAAAAAGCACGGTCCGGCCGGCCTTGGCTACAGAGTCCATTTTGCCCAGGCATTTTCGCTGAAATTCGGCATCGCCAACCGACAGGACCTCATCCACGATCAGGATCTCGGGTTCTAAGTGTGCTGCTACCGAAAATGCGAGACGCACGTACATACCACTTGAGTATCGTTTGACCGGAGTATCGAGAAACTTCTCTACCCCGCTGAACGTGATGATCTCGTCTAGTTTGGCTTGGATCTCCTTACGTGTCATCCCTAGGATGGAACCGTTGAGGAAGATATTCTCTCTACCTGTCAATTCCGGGTGAAAGCCTGTGCCCACTTCGAGCAGGGAAGCGACGCTGCCGTAGATCTTGACCTCGCCTTCGGTCGGTTGTGTGATCCGTGAAAGTATCTTCAACAAGGTGCTCTTTCCAGCACCGTTCTTCCCGATGATACCAATGCGTTCACCTCGATCGACCGAGAAATCGATACCATTCAGTGCAAGGAAGGAGTCTACCTTTTCTTTCTTTCTAAAAAGCGACGAAATGCTTTCCCGAAGACTCGCAGTCGATCTGCCCAAGGTGTATTCCTTGGAGATCCCTGAGATCTCTATGGCGGGCGATCGATCAGACATGATCTGCGATTTTACCATCTACTTTTTGAAAGTAGGTTAGTCCTACTACGATCAGAACTACCGCGGATATCACGGATACCCAAGCCAATTCTCCCGGCATGGGTGTGCCCAATACGGCCCATCTATAACCTTCTACGATGCCGGCCATCGGATTCATGAAATAGAGCACGCTTGCCCAGCTAGGCAGATGGGTGATCGCAAACTCAGCGGGGTAGGCTGTAGGAGTGATATACAAGCCCAGCTGAATTGCGAAAGGGACAACGTATTGAACGTCTCGGTATCGAATGGTAAGTGCGCTGATCAAGATGCCCAAGCCCAGTGAGACCAATACATTGAAAATGATGAATAGTGGGAGGAAGAGGATGTTGCTGCTTACCGGCACCTCAAAAACGAACATCAATACCACTAAGATGGCGGATGTGATGGCCATGTCAATGAATCCGACCACGGCTTTCGAAAGAGGGATGATGATTCTCGGGAAGTAGATCTTACGGATCATCGCTTGTGCAGAGATGATGGAGTTGCCGGCGTTCGAAAGAACAAAAGCGAAGTACGTCCACGCCATGACACCCACTGTGCTGTAGACGATGTGGGGAATATCGCCCGTGTCGACTTGAGCAAAGCGACCAAAGACCACGTAAAGGATGACAATGGTTAGCACCGGTTGGATTACCCCCCAGAGCACCCCGATAAAGGTCTGGGCGTAGCGTACCTTGAAATCCCGCCACGCGAGCATCCAGAACAATTCCCGATACTTTCTCAACTCGGAAAATTCCCAAAGTCGGCGGTTCTTCCAAATGACAACGGGCTTGTCTCTCATCCCGACAAAGATAGGGGAGGTGCCCATGCGATGGCTTTGATGATCGATCGTTCAGCATTCGGTTCGTGGAGCTGAATGAAGTGGCGAGCTATCTCTCTGCTGCGGATGTGGCCTTCTCATTGCACCGTCCCGGACCGTCGAAGATCGCGATCTCGCCCATCAAGAATGCCGAGTACTTTGCTAACGGCCTGCCTGTCATCGCTCCGAAAGGGGTAGGTGATGATGCTTTCATGATCGAACAATGGGATCTTGGAGTGACCTTCGATCTCGACGAAGTGGGGCGCCAGGCGATCTTTAACAACGTGACACTGCTGATGGTGGAGCGTCATGCCAATTCTCGCATCGCACAGTGGGCTGAACAGCATCGGAGCTTTTCCATTGTGGCGAAGCATTACGATACCATGATCCTCGACATCAAAGGCCGCTAGGCCTTGTTTTCTTCGAGTATTCCTGCACATTTGTAGGGAATCAAACAGGTACCATGAAATACGATAGGATAGACAGCCAACTCTTCATTCACAACCGCAAACGTTTCACGCAGGATATGCAACGGAAGTCGTTGGCTGTGTTCAATTCCAACGACATTTTCGCGATCAGTGCAGACAGTACAAAACCGTTCAAGCAGCACAGCGACATCCTGTGGTTGAGCGGCGTCGATCAGGAAGAAAGTATTCTGGTGCTCTTCCCCGATTGTCACGACGAGAAGCACCGCGAGATCTTGTTCTTGAAAGAAACGAATGAGCATATCGCGATCTGGGAAGGGGAGAAGCTTTCGAAAGATGCGGCCTATGAAACTTCAGGCATCAAGACCGTGTATTGGCTCAATCAATTCGAGACCATCTTCAATCAACTGATGACTGAAGCAGAGAATGTCTACATCAATACCAATGAGCACTGGCGGGCCAATACGGAGATGCAGACTCGCGAAGATCGTTGGATCGAATGGTGTCAGAACAAGTACGTTGCCCACAACTACCTGCGAAGTAATCCGATCCTGCACAAGCACCGCGCGGTGAAGCAACAGATCGAGATCGACTTGATGCAGCAGGCTTGTGATATTACTGAGAAAGGCTTGCGACGCATCCTTCCTTTCATCAAGCCGGGAGTGATGGAGTACGAGATCGAAGCCGAGCTGTGGCACGAATTCATTCGCAATCGCTCTACCGGATTCGCTTACACTCCGATCATTGGATCGGGTCGTAATGCGTGTGTGCTGCATTACATCGAGAACAATCAAGAATGCAAGGACGGCGATGTGATCCTGATGGATTTTGGAGCTGAGTATGCCAACTATTCCTCTGACTTGACGCGTTCAGTACCGGTGAATGGAAAGTTCACGAAGCGACAGAAGGATGTATACAACGCTGTGCTTCGTGTGAAGAATGCAGCTATCGAGATCCTACGTCCAGGTAAGACGCTGAAAGAGTACCACTTTGAGGTAGGCCTTCTGATGGAAAAGGAATTGGTAGACCTTGGTTTGATCACCATGGACGATATCAGAAACCAGGATCCGAACTGGCCGGCGTACAAGAAGTACTTCATGCACGGCACGTCGCATTACATCGGATTGGATACCCACGACTACGGCCCATGGAATGCGCCGATCCCTGAAGGATCGGTGTTCACGGTTGAGCCAGGGATTTACATTCTGGAAGAGAACCTGGGAATCCGATTGGAGGATGACTATGTGATCACCAAGGATGGGCATCACAACCTGATGGGGAATATTCCAATTGAAGCTGATGAGATCGAAGAGCTGATGAATGCCTAAGCTTCGGTTCAAGGATATCAATATTCATTTCTCGGAAAGAGGAAAGGGTCCTGCCGTCTTCTTGCTACATGGCTTCTTGGAAGCAAGTTGGATTTGGAAGGATCTGATCAAAGGGCTTTCTGAACGATACCGCTTTGTCATGATCGATCTGCCTGGTCATGGTAAGAGCGATTGTATTGGCTATGTCCACACTATGGATGAAATGGCCGAGGCGGTCCACGCCGTGATGGAGCATTTGGGTCTGCGAAGGGTCCAGCTCGTCGGACATTCGATGGGGGGTTACTTGGCGCTCGCCTTTGCCGAACGCTGGCCCGACAACGTGAAGAACTTGATCCTCTATCACTCCACGGCTCGATCGGACTCCAAGGAGCAGAAGAAGAACCGTGATCGAGCCATCGAATTGGTGAAGCAAAACCACAAGAGCTTTATTCGGCAATCTATTCCGATGTTGTTTCGACCTGTGAATCGGACCAAGTACAGGGATCAGGTGAACGAAGTGAAGACTTTAGCGCTTGAAACACCAGTCCAAGGTGTGATCGCGGCCCTTGCAGGAATGCGTGACCGACCCAATCGAGAACTGCTATTGAAGTTTCCGCCGTATCCAGTTCACATCATAGCAGGGACCCACGATCCACGCATCCCATTTACGGAGTCTCAAGAGCTTTCTGAGATCTCCGAGTATGTCACACTTCATACCCTAAAAGGCTGTGGACATATGGGATATGTAGAGGCTAAAGAAGCCTCAGAAGCGGCGCTGGATAGGGCGTTGATGTCGCGCTGATGAAAGGAATGACCCTTGTCATTATTTCGCGTATCCCTCGTCATACTTCTATGCCTTTCTGATCTACACCTTTGGTCATGAATCAAGGGAGAAGCCAAACAAGCCCGACGATTCACCAACATAGTCCGCATTGGAGGTACGATTGCAGCTCAAATTCCTCAGAGAAGATCAAACCTCCCTATAGATACGCCAAGGCCAGCTCACGAAGCTGGCCTTTACTCTTTTAGCATGGCTCCTATCTGTGGCTGAATTCGGTCAGTTCGAGTTTAGCGGCTGTAGGCGGTCTTATTCCGAAACCGGATAGACCAGCAGTGGGATATTGCTGCGCTCGAAGAGTTCAGTCGAAACGCTTCCGATGAAGGCTTTGTAGATGAAGCTTCGGTGATGGGTGGCCGTGATGATCATGTCTACTTCGAGTTTGTCAGCTTCCTCCAGGAGCATTTCAATGGTCGGACCTTGGATCATCAACCCCTCCGCTTCCATACCTTCTTTTTGATCTCATCGCAGATATCCTGTAGATGTCGATGCTCCTTTCTCAGTTCTTGGGCGAACGTGTCGCGGATGTACTTTGGACCCTCGTTGTATCCCACAAAGTCCGGTTCGGCCTCGGCAATGTGGACCAGCCAAAGCTTAGCGTCAAAGGGCTTCGCGATCATAACGGCATAGTCGATGAAAGCGGGAGTGTGCTCGTCAAATTCTATGGCAACTAAGATGTTCTTCATGGCTTCTAGTCTTACCTATCAAAGCTAAGCGAACGTGCTCATTTTCATCGCGTTCTGACGAATGTCAAGTTTGTGTCTAACTACCGTCAATCGGAGGCCCAACGAGACGCCCCTTCTTTGCCGAAACCTTCAATTCAAACACCATGGAATCTCAAGAAACTACCCGAGGAGGGAATATTTTGACCCGTTTAGAGAATGCCGAATTTGATCGATTTTCGATTATTTCCGTAGGCTTCTTGCTGATCGGAATCGTAGGTGGCATCACGGTGGGCATGTTTGCTCGCGATCATCTGTGGCAGATCGGCATCATTGCTGGCTTGACGATGCTTTCCCTCTCTTTGATGTTGGCGGTCGCTCCGATGAAATGGATCGTCCGATCAACGGTACTGGCGCTGTTAGTAGACGTGCTTTTCATGGCGATCAACTTATTCTGATCTCCTTGAAAAGAGCCAAGTGCAATGGAAGGCGGACCTAGAACGCCTTCCAGCCTTGTGCTTTGATGTAGATCTCCTCTCCACGAGGATATACTACCGCCGCTCCTTCAGTGGCATCGGCGATGTGTCCGATGATGTGAACTCCCTCCATCACGTTGACCTTCTCGAAATCCTTTTGGTTCACCGTAAAGAGTAACTCGTAGTCTTCGCCGCCGTTCATGGCGCAAAGCGAGGGTTCGATGTTGAATTCCTTGGCCTGGGTCGCGGTAGTGGCGTCGATAGGCAGCTTTTCTTCAAATACCTTGGCTCCGCAATTGCTCTGCTTGCAGATGTGCAATACCTCCGATCCCAATCCATCCGATATGTCCATCATGGAAGTTGGAATGATGTCCTTTTCCGCGAGTGCCGCAATGATATCTACCCTTGCTTCGGGCTTGAGAAAACGCTCGAGTACATAGTCGTGCCCTTCAAGGTCGGGCTGCACATCCGGATTTTCCTTCCAGATCTGCTTTTCACGCTCGAGGATCTGTAGTCCGATATAGGAAGCACCGAGGTCTCCGGTTACGCAGAGCAGGTCGTTCTCCTTCGCGCCAGATCGATAAGCGATCTTGTCCTTGGCCACTCTACCGATGGCGGTGACGCTGATCACGAGACCTGAGAGACTGGATGAGGTGTCACCTCCTACCAGGTCAACGTTGTATGCCTTGCATGCGGTGAGCATGCCCTCGTAAACCTCTTCCAATGCCTCTACCGAGAATCGATTCGAAGCCGCGATGCTCACCGTAACTTGCTCGCAGACGCCGTTCATTGCGCAGATGTCAGAAACATTAACAGCAATGGCCTTGTATCCCAAGTGCTTCAGGGGTGTGTAGCTCATGTCGAAGTGCACGCCTTCTACCAAAAGGTCCGTGCTGACAAGCTCATAGTGATCTCCGCGATCGATGACGGCCGCATCATCCCCCACACCACGTACGGTGGATGGCTGTGCGTGCTGAATGTTCTTCGTCAGGTGCTCGATCAATCCGAATTCTCCTAGGTCGCTCAGTTCTGTGCGGTCGCTCATGGTTCTTGCTTTTGGGAGTGCAAAGGTCGGGATTCGAGTGGTTTATTGGTTAAATAGTCAAATTGTCAAATAGTGAACGGCAATCAGTGATCAGTGCGAGCAAGAAGTCCTCCCGAAAGCTGATAGCTGAACGCTTACCGATAGAAATTCATCTCATCCACGTACTTAAGTACGGGTTCGGTGAGGAGGTAGCGTACGTCCTTGCCTTGGTTGATGGCCTTGCGTATGAAGCTAGCGGAGATCTTCATCAAGGGGGCGTCGACCATGGTCACTTTGGGGTGTTCTAGGAGGTCACTGCGTCCCTCGACCCTGACGCTTAGGTTTTCATCGCTTTCTACCCTTGGATAGACCAAGATGGAATAGTCTTCTAGGATCTGCTCGTAGTTCTTCCACTTGGGGAAGGTGTTGAGGTTGTCTTCACCCATGATGATCGTGAAATCGTACTCCGGGTGTTTTTCCTTCAAGGCCACGAGGGTATGGATCGTATAGGAAGGCTGGGGAAGGCTGAACTCGATATTGCTAGCCCGCAACTTGAAGTTATTGTCTACGGCAATCTGCACCAAAGCCAAACGGTGGTAGTCGGCGAGCAAGGAGGCCTTTGGCTTAAGCGGATTCTGCGGTGTCACGACAAACCACAGCTCATCCAGCTCTGCATACTGCACCATGTGATTGGCGATGATCAAATGACCCACATGGATCGGATTGTAGGTTCCAAAGTATAGTCCGACCTTCTTACTCATCCTCTTAAAAACTCCAGTACAACGGCTTTTGTTTCGTAGATCGCTTTCTCCAGATCATCATTGACGATGGTGGTGTCAAAGGCTTCTCCCTGTTCCAACTCCTCATTGGCCTTGGATAGGCGCTGTGCGATCTTTTCTTCTGATTCGGTATTTCGACCTCGTAGTCTTCGCTCCAATTCCTCGATGGAAGGGGGTTGGATAAAGATGGCCAAGGCTTGATCGCCGAGGATCTTTTTCAGCTCGATGCCGCCATAGACGTCAACGTCGAAGACGACGGCGTTTCCATTATCCCAAATCCGGTCGGTTTCGCTCTTGAGGGTTCCGTAAAATTGGTCCACATACACCTCTTCCCATTCGAGCAAGGCATCTTGATCGATCTTCTCTTTGAATCCGTTGATGCCCAAGAAGTAGTAGTCTACGCCATCCTTCTCGGTTCCTCGAGGTGCTCTGCTAGTAGCAGAGATAGAAAACTCCAGAGGTAGGCCGGCATCGAGCAAAGCGCGCACGATAGTGGTCTTGCCGGAGCCAGAGGGAGCAGAGAAGATGATCGCTTTTCCGTGGGGATTGAGTTCGCTCATGCCTACAGTACGTTCAGTACCTGTTCCTTGATCTTTTCTAATTCGTCTTTCATGTTGACCACCACACGCTGCATGTCTGAGTGCTGCGCTTTACTGCCCAAAGTGTTGATCTCACGGCCCATTTCTTGAGCGATGAATGAAAGCTTTTTTCCCTTGATCTCTTCTTCCGCCAAGGTCTTAAGGAAGTAGTCGCAGTGAGCTTTGAGTCGAACCTTTTCTTCAGTGATGTCCAGCTTTTCGAGGTAGTAGATCAGCTCTTGCTCAAATCGATCCGGGTCGAAGGAGGGCGACTCTGCCTCTTCTCCCATATTGTTCGTGATGCGTGCACGAATGCGTTCCATCCGTTCTTTTTCGAGCGGTTCGACATCTTTCAGAAGCTGAAGGATCGATTCGGTGCTTGCTTTTAATACGCCCTCGAGTTTCTTGCCTTCCTGCGCGCGGAAGTCCAATA
>Ga0181565_10004693_pt1 | contig 10469 bp, 9 predicted proteins | sample 101ome_16_FD_129661 | JGI IMG/M metagenome (GOLD analysis project Ga0181565, IMG submission 129661) | Coastal salt marsh microbial communities from the Groves Creek Marsh, Skidaway Island, Georgia - 101401AT metaG (megahit assembly) | ecosystem: Environmental > Aquatic > Marine > Intertidal zone...
GTCAGCAGGTCGCCCAGGAAATTGGGGGAGCCTTCGTTAAGTGCGACGTGTCCAGCATCGAAGACGCGGATGCCGCAGTCGCAGCAGCCGCTGCACTGGGGCCCTTGCGCGCCTGTGTGAACTCGGCGGGCTTGGGTGCCGCAGGACGAACCGTCAGTCGAGACGGCGAGCCCTTCCCGCTCGACAAATTCAGTTTTGTTATCAAGGTCAACCTTATCGGTACCTTCAACATGCTCAGTCGCGCAGCGGCGCAAATGGCGAAGCAGGAGCCCTTGGATGACGATGGTGGCAGAGGCGCGATCGTTAACCTCGCATCAGCTGCCGCCTTCGATGGACAAATTGGTCAATGTGCCTACTCGGCCTCTAAAGCCGGTGTCGTGGGTATGGCGCTACCCATCGCGCGGGATCTCGCCGCCGTGGGTGTTCGGGTCAACACGGTCGCCCCTGGCTTAATTGATACGCCCATTTATGGGGAAGGTCCGGAGTCAGACGCATTTAAAGCACACCTGGGTAAGTCAGTGCTGTTCCCCAAGCGTCTGGGTAGCGCAGAGGAACTCGCGTTCTCGGTCATTGACTGCATCACCAACCCGTACATGAATGCAGAAGTCATTCGATTGGACGGCGGCATCCGAATGCCACCGAAGTAAACTATCAAACGCCGGCTCAGTGCCGACTGAAAGCCTCGCCTCATGGTGGGGCTTTTTTGTTTCTGGCTTCGCATGATTTGAGGCCAGCGCATTGTTCTGGGACGACTGGTTCAGAGACTAAGCGCGGGCAAGTGGCACTCTAATGGAACCAAGGTCTCTCGATACTCGTACGAATAGGCGCAATTTGTCACAGAATGACCGGTGTGCGCCGTGAAGCCATGCATTTCGTGTTTCACTGAGCGTATTCACCTAGTGCTATTAATAAGTAGCCAACTGTTCCTCTTTGCAATCGCAACGAGCGAACTAACTCACTCACACATCGGAGTCTCTAATGGAGAAGCCCACGTTCAAAGAGGAATCCCTCAAATATCACATCGAGGGAAAGCCCGGAAAGCTGGAAGTCAGAGCAACGACGCCGCTTGAAACCCAGGCTGATTTGGCTATGGCCTACTCGCCCGGTGTTGCGCATGCCTGCGAGTACATTGTCGAGGATCCGCTAAACGCATCAAAAGTTACGGCTCGAGGCAACCTCGTTGCGGTCATCAGCAATGGCACAGCCGTATTGGGCCTAGGACCCATCGGTGCACTGGCGTCCAAGCCTGTCATGGAAGGCAAGGCGGTGCTCATGAAGAAGTTTTCAGATATTGACACCTTCGATCTTGAGATCGATGAACGTGATCCCGAAAAACTCGTCAATATCATTGCCGCTCTTGAGCCAACGTTTGGTGGCATCGTTCTGGAAGACATCAAAGCACCCGAATGTTTCTACGTCGAGCGTCAGCTCCGCGAGCGTATGAAAATTCCCGTCTTTCATGACGATCAACACGGAACGGCGGTGGTCTCAACAGCGGCCGTCATCTCTTGGCTAAAGTTAACTGGCAAGAAAATGGAGGAGGTCAAACTCGTTATCTCTGGTGCAGGCTCTGCCAGCATGTCATGCGCAGACCTCATTGTGAGTTTGGGGCTCAAGCGTGAAAACGTGTTCATGTGCGACAGCAAGGGCCTCATCTACGAAGGCCGAACCGAGGGGATGAACGAATTCAAAGCGCGTTACGCGCGTGAGACGGATAAGCGGACGCTTGCTGAAGCCATGGAAGGCGCCGATATCTTCTTCGGTCTCTCAACCGGCGACTGTGTGACCCAAGACATGGTCAAGCAGATGGCACCCAACCCCCTCATCTTGGCCATGGCAAATCCGAATCCAGAGATTCATCCGGATCTTGCGCGAGAGGCAAGACCCGATGCCATTATCGGCACCGGTCGATCGGACTTTCCTAATCAGGTGAACAATGTCCTTTGCTTCCCCTTCCTGTTTCGAGGCGCACTCGACTGTGGCGCGACAACTATCAACGATGAGATGAAGATTGCCTGTGCTTATGGTCTCGTTGACCTCGCCCAGCAAGAAGCTTCAGAGGAAGTTGCACTGGCCTACGACGGTCAGTCGCTCAAGTTTGGTCCGGAATACATTATTCCTAAACCTTTCGATCCCCGTCTGTTTGAGCGAGTCCCCGTCGCCGTTGTCGAAGCGGCGATGAAGACCGGTGTTGCCAGTCGCCCGATAGAGGACCTTGAGGCATATCGCCAAACACTCAGTAAGCATGTCACGCGCTCAGGCATGTTCATGCAGCCTGTTGTTAACGCCGCCGCCAACAGCGGCCTGAAAATGGTGTACTCGGATGCCGAGAATGAAACCGTGCTGCGTGCCGTTCAAACCGTAGTCGATGAAGCCATTGCACGACCCATTCTTGTGGGACGTCCCGATGCGATTAATACGTTGATCGATGATTTGGGGTTGCGCATCAAACTCGGCGACGATGTCGATGTCATTAACCCTCGTGGCTACGACAAGTACGACGAGTATTCACGCGACTATCATCAGATCGCTGGGCGCAATGGTGTTTCCGTGGAGCGCAGTAGTGTCCTGTTGAGGACCGACAGCACTGTGATCGCCGCCATGGCGCTCCGTAACGGCGATGCAGACGGTATGATTTGCGGAAAAGTGGGTCGCTTCACTGACCATTTCCAGACTTTGAGATCGGTCATCGGCACCCAGGGCCAGGGGGTTCGCGCCTCGACCTTAACAACGCTGCTCTTTGACGACGGTCCTCTCTTCTTGACCGACTGTTTTATCGACCTCGATCCGACGGTTGATCAGATTGTTTCAAAAACACTGTTAGGTATAGAGCAGGTGCGGCAGTTCGGAATTACACCTCGGGTGGCCTTGCTGTCACATTCCAACTTTGGATCATCCAACGCTGAATCTGCACGGAAGATGCGACATGCGAGTGAAATTTTGAGAGCACAACTTCCCGATGTGGAAATAGATGGCGAAATGCACTCACTGACCGCGCTGGACTCTTCCTATCGTCAAACCATCTTCGCTGACAGCCAACTCCAATCATCGGCCAATCTTTTGGTCTTTCCCGGGTTGGACGCGGCCAATATTGCACTAGGGTTGTTGCGTCAGAAAGCAAATGGGCTCTTGATCGGCCCTTACATGTCAGGCCTGAAACGACCTGCGCACATCATGTTGAATTCGGCGACACCGAGAACCATTTACAACGTGACGGCCATCGCGGTGGCGGAGATTGTAGCCAAACAGGGGTAAACAAATGGCTGCGGTGTGTTAGTCGCGGTCATTTTCCTCGGCATCGAGATCGGACTCGCACTCGTCGACGATAAAACTCTGCGTGCGATCGCGGTCGAATAACTGCTCCTCATCCTTCGCCAGTTCACGCTGCGCGTCCTCTGCGCTCATATCTGCCATGGCTGCTTCCATGGAGTAGTAGTTGTCAAACCACACTTCCATCATGACGTCGAATCCAGGTGTGTCCGCACCATCACCTGCCAAAATGGGGTACCGGCGGATGTACCTAAGCGCATGCGGGCTCAAGTATTTCTCGCCCAAAACCCGATGGTGCGACTCGTAGTAGTCGCGAAACTCCTCGGCCGATAGATCGGGTCGTTTAAACAGTAACGTTACTACCTTGATCATTCTGCAACCTCCCCCGAGTTGTGGCCGGCACGATCGTAACCACCTCTTCGATCACTTCATTGAAGAAGAAACAACGTGATTCGCACCCTCAATAGCACCAAACCGCTCAGCTCGCTGACTGAACATATTCTCTGGACTGACGGACTCATGACGACCTGATTCATCATCTGGATCAGAGTAGAAACCGAGCACATAGCCGCCCTTGGAATAGCCAATGAGCGCGCGCAGCTCAGGACTCAACTTACTCGCGTGATGGGGTGGACAGGAGAGGTACTGGTTCTCCTCCTGACGCAACCAACTGAGCGCGTAATGCATAAATACTCCGGTACGCACCTCCTCAGTGGTCGCGTTAGCACCCCCGCCATGAAGCACAGTGCCGGTGTAACAAAGCACTGACCCGGGAGCCATGTCTGCGTAGGCAATCTCATGGGGCTCAGGTAAGCGGTCCTTGTCCCACAGATGCGAACCCGGCACGACCTGCGTCGCGCCATTGTCCTGTGTGAAAGGAGTGATCGCCCAGATCGTGCTAAACAGGGGCTCCACACGGCGCGGCAAATAACCACCCCAAATCCCGCGGTCACGGTGCAATATTTGGGCACTCTCTCCCGGTGCTATGGCCACGGCCGACGTGAAGTGCAACTGAATATCGTCACAGAACGGCGCCAAATACTGACGTGCCGAAGCGAGCATCAATGGATTCACAGCTACGTCCTGACACGCTTGGGAGCGAGCAATCAACGCACCGATACGCTGCGTTTTGTAACCGGTGAATTCATCGCGTCCGAACACTTCCGCTGATAAAAAAGGGGCTAACTCCTCATTCAGTCTACCCACGTCGTCTGTCGCCATTAGACCATCGATGATGACAGCGCCGTCGCGCTCCAGGACTTCGACAATTGCGTCGGTCGTGGCGTCGGCGTTGAGGTGTTCGATCGTTGCCATAGTGCCCTCGCTTTATTCTTCGCTTTTGTTATTGCTCTTTTTGTACAGCTCTGTTCATTGGTCATTCGCGATCGCTACTGAGCATAGTAAATGACTCCGTGAGGGTGTCCATAGACCTATCCTATTGATCAGTACCCCTGCGCTAGGCAGACTCAATGGGTCAGACAGAGGAGAGTGGACTATGACCACACCCAACGCCGTTCATCACATGGCCATCTCAACGGCCAATATGAAATCTCAGATTGCATTTTTCTCAGATGTGCTTGGCATGTCCCTGCAAGGCTTATTTTGGATGCACGGTGTACCCAATGCCTGGCATGCCTTTTTACAGATGGGCGACGCATCGTTCTCCTTTGTTTTCATTCCGGGAAATGAGGAAAAAGAGACTGTCATGGGTCAGACCCATGCTGGCACGGGTGCCGGGTCGTCCGCACCGGGCACCATGCAGCATATTGCTTTCAACGTTGACACGATGGAGGAGCTGCTGACGATGCGTGACCGCATACGCTCGCGCGGCGTACCCGTGTTTGGGCCACTCGATCACGGTTTGTGCCACTCGATTTATTTCGCTGGTCCAGAGAATCTCACGCTCGAAGTCGCAACTAGCGACCAGGTGGAACACCCGCTTGATAATCAAGGCACGTGGATTGACGCCGACGTTGTTGCGCTTGCTGGTATTTCCTCTGAGGAACTAAAACAGTACATGGCACCGGCATCGTATGAAGGCCAGGGCGGCGCCGTCGAACAGCCCGATTATGATCCGGACAAGCCGCACCTCGCTTACCCGAAAGAGGCGTATCCGATGATGCTTAAGATGGCCGATAACGACTTCAAAACGCGTCCTGAGGATCGAGTTCCACCGAGCCTGTCAGCTGACGCCTGAAACCTTATTAGACAGGGAAGTCGTAGTCCCGCAGCCAATCTAACACCACGCCGGTGGCCTCGGCTGCAAGTTCCGGTTGTCCCATGTAGTAATGATTGGCGCCCTTGATCTCAACTTTTGCTTTGTATTCATGCGCCACAGCATCGAACAAGGCGTCCGTATGGCTCGGCGTGCAGGCATCATCGGCCGTATTTCCCACGACTAATACCGGCTTGGTTACCTTCGCCAGACTGGTTGGACCACAGGCATTTGCATCATCAAAACTCCATTGCGACAGCCAGGATCTGAGGGTGCAAAAACGTGCTAGCCCGACGGGTCCGTTATTCACGACCTTCGGGTCGCCCAGATAACAAGTCCCCGGCATCCTATCATTCGGATCAATAGACGGATCGAGCCAGCGCGGGTCGGCCATGGTGCCATGGGTGACAAAGGCGAACTCCTCGTTTTCTCGGCCGGCGTCCTGCAGTTCAGCAAGCTTGTGTTTTACCCACGCGGTGATTTTGCGATTCCGGGCAACCTGTGCGGCGCGATAGCGCTCCAGAAAGTCGGCCTCATACGGCGCTGTGATTAGGCCCGAGTAAAGGTCAAGATCCGGATCCCGCACGTCAGGATCGTTCTCATCTTTGATCGCGGGGTCAATCCACTCGGTGAGCGTTCCGTGCCGAGACACGTGCGCTGCCATCATGACCAACGCATCAGCTGGCACTAGACCGGCAGCGGTGAGATCGGGGCCACCACCACAGGGACTGGATGTTACTGTCGGGTGCTCAGCCTGGGCCTGATAAAACGCTGACAGCGATCCTCCACCACTCCAGCCCAGAAGAACCACATGCTTGTATCCAAGTACCTCGCGTGCGTGACGGACAGCGGAACCCAAGTCCATGGTCACTTTTTCCATATTGAGAGCGTAATCTGCGCCACGGTAGCGGCTGTCGCAGGCCAGAACGTGAACACCAGCACGTGCGAACTGACTCATCACTGGCAGCCATCCTGTACCGCCGATGGGATGCATGGTGACAAGGCAGGTCTCTGATGGCTGCTCGGTACGGATTAAAGTGCAAAACACCATGACAATGTCTTCGGCGCCGCCATAGGTTTCCTTAAACGACGACTTCTCAACAGACACGATGGGGAAAGGCTCTCTAATGACGCGAACTGACATGGTGCTTATCCTTTTTTTGTTCACCATAACACCCGTCCTTGTGAAATGAGCAATCACAACCGAGTGAGCGCAGAGATCCGCCAAAAGTAATCTCTTTTGGACCGATATCGCGTACTCTCTGCACTGCTGATTCTTACTGAAAAGAACCAGGCCGTATTAACGATAAGAACTAGGAAAATTCGAGGTAACACCCATGTTCAACGCATTACTCGCCACCAAGAATGATGATCAACACACGGTCGCCGTCACTCAAATCGATAAAGCCGCGCTTGCCGACTCGGGTGTACTGATTAAGGTGGATTACAGCACCATCAACTACAAAGATGCGTTGGCGGTTACCGCGACTGCGCCCATCATCAGGAAATATCCTTTGGTGCCTGGTATCGATCTCGCAGGGACCATTGAGGAGAGCGATGACCCCGATTGGCAGGTGGGTGACCGTGTGGTTGTTAACGGCTGGGGTATGGGTGAAGGTCATTCTGGGGGACTGGCGCAATACGCTCGTGTACCCGCGAGTTTTTTAGTAAAGCTCCCCCCAAACCTTAGCTCTCGCCACGCGATGGCCATCGGCACCGCCGGATACACAGCCGCTCTCTGTGTCGACGCGCTCGAGGCGCAAGGCGTCACCCCGGACCATGGCGACATTCTCGTCACCGGTGCCAGTGGTGGGGTGGGAAGTGTGGCCGTGGCGCTACTGGCTGCCAGAGGTTTCTCTGTTGCAGCGTCCACTGGCAAACCCGACGCCGCCGATTACCTGAAAAATCTTGGCGCAACATCGATTATTGACCGCCACACACTCTCGGAAGCGGGCAAACCACTGCAGGCAGAGCAATGGGCGGGTGTCGTCGATGCTGTGGGCGGTAACACCTTGGCCAACGCGTGTGCACAAACACGCTACGGTGGTGTCGTAACCGCCTGTGGTCTTGCAGAGAGTGCGGCACTACCGGCGACCGTCATGCCCTTTATTCTCAGAGGGGTCATTTTGCGCGGCGTGGACAGTGTCATGGCGCCGAGCGGCCCGCGACTGGCTGCCTGGGCTAGACTGGCGCGTGATATGGACCTCGAACGCCTCGAGACCATGATCACCGAAATCGGACTGTCCGATGTCAGCGAGGTGGCACCGGATGTCCTGGCCGGCAAAGTAACCGGTCGACTACTGGTTGACGTTAATCGCTAAGGGTTCGGGCTGGGTAAGTTCAGCGTAAATTTGAGCAAGGGGTTCTGCTAAGGCAACCGCTGACTCATCAAGCGTTAAACCTAGCCGCACGATGACAAGCTCGGCCTCTGGCGCCACGATAACAAACTGGCCCGAATTACCACCGGCATGAAACGTATTTTCGGGTAGCCCCGGATAGTCTCGGAAATGCGTGTTCAACCAGAAGCTCAAGCCGTAGAAGTCCGCTGTAGCACTGGGTGCTGCGGCAAGCTTTTGCCAGTCACTCGACAAAACCTCATCGCGCCCATGCCAGGCATCGAGCCACCATTGACCGTATGCCGCCAATCACGAGCGGTCAAATAGGCAAAACTGGAGCCCACTTGTACACCACTGATATCCGGCTCAAGCAACGGGTTGTCGAGTCCCAACCGCTGATTTACCTCTCGGTCAATCCAGTCTACGTAGGCTTCCCCCTGTAACGAGGCCTGCCACAAATACGACACGACATTGGTATCGCCACTCGAGTAAACAAACTCCTGCCCCGGATCAACACGATGGCCCTGTGCCAGCGGCACCTGCCACATGGGTACGCCGCCGTAGAGCATTTCGGTAACGTCATCCCCCGGCAAATAGCGCTCGTCGAAATCGAGACCGCTCGCCATGGTAATCAGGTGCTCGAGCGAGAGCGCGTCGTCTACTTGAGACAGTGCGGAAGCTGGGGTGCCTATTGCCAGTAGTCGCTCCTTGACCGACATCGAGAGGTCAATCGCACCGCGATCAACCTGGATCCCAACCAATGAGGCCATGAGGCTTTTATTCATTGACCAACCCTGAAGACGGGTGCGGGGGCCGACAGGCGCTGCGTAGCGCTCGGAAACGATCTCGCCATCCTGCATGACCAGCACCGCCAACGTGTTTCTTCCGCCACCCGGAAGTTCTTCAAACAACGCATCAATCGCCGACTCGACGACCGGATTATTCGATTGGACCGCCTCGGTTGCAGCGCTACGCTCGACTCGCTCCTGCTCGAGTGCCTCGGGATTTGCCGCCTCCTCAGCGTGAAGGGTGCAGCCGTATCGATCGCGATAGCTCGCCGTTGCTGTGGCCGTCAATATGGAGACGGTTGCCGATGTCTCGCCTACCTCGGCTTTAACAAATCGATCCATACCAGCAACGGTTTTCAGTCTAGGGATAATGTCCTTTTCAAGCAGAAAGTCGGCTGGTAGGTGGCTGACAAAAACACCCGAGCATAGTTGTTTGGCGGAATAACCCACACCAATTTTAGCCGCACCATGCAGCAACCAGAGGGCCGCCGAGGCCGCGAAAATGACGATACAAATTAGAACTCGAAACATAGAACTCACGTTGAGGTTGCAGGTACCTCAATCTACCTCTGTTAAACAATGACCGTTCGTTAGAAACATTTTACTGAAGGAACCCACCTAAGAGCAGACTACTGGATCAATCGACGATGGTGTGGTTGGCATCTCGGATCTCACGCAACAGCTCGATGATCTTGGCAAGTGCAAGAAACAAAGCACCGGATGCAACAAACGTCAGCGTGCCAATAAAACCCAGTACGGCCACTAACTCAGCGGCATGATTGACTAGCACACCAGGCATCGCAAAGCCCGAGACAATGCCTACCAGAATCAACAGGTAACCGACCCACTTCACTAAGTCCTGCACGCCCGTATCGCGCTTCAGCACTATTCCATCAAGGTTGATGTCGTCGCTCATAGTTTATTTCCACTTATTCTCATTTAACGCTACCCGTCATCATGCAAAAAAGCGAGTGCACTATGACTCGAGCCTGCGGAAATAGTCTCGAGCAGCGGTCATCACTTTGGGCGCCAAAATAATGGTACTGACCATGGTGGGAAGCGCCATCAGGCCATAACTGCCCGAAATGAGATTGAAGACGACATCGACGCTGACGCTGGCGCCGAAGACAACAGCAGCGATAAAGAACCATCGGAAGTACGGCTGCCACTCGGCACCCGCCAGAAATCCGAAACACTTAGCACCGAAATACCAACCGGTGAACATCGTCGTAGTGCTGAGTATGAGCGCAACAAACCCGAGTGCTAGCAGCCCCACCGTCCCCATTTCGTTCTGTACTGCATTGGCGGTGAGCGTGATGCCCGACAGTTCCCCCGGGTTCTGCCACTGGCCTGCAAGCAAAATGACGAGCGCCGTACAGGTACACACGAGCAAGGTATCGAAAATGGGTCCCAGAGTGGCCACCATTCCCTCGCGAATGGGCTCATTGGTCTTCGCCGCGCCATGCGCCATCACCTCGGTACCAACGCCTGCTTCATTAGAGAAAACACCGCGGCTCACCCCGATGAGCATGATACCCACAAATCCACCACCCACCGCCGTAGGATTAAACGCTTCAGATACGATCAGCCATAATAACGACGGTACCTCCTCGAGGTGCGTCAACACCACATAGAGCGTCATCGTCACGTATACGATAACCATTGTCGGCAATGACCGAACGGCCACCATGGCAACGCGCGGCAGTCCCCCAAAAATAACGGTCCCCACCAATACGGCGAGGACGAGTCCTGTCGCCAAACCCGACCATGCAGGCGGTGCTCCATCAAAAACCGTCTGACCAATCAGAGCTGTTAATTGATTGGCATGAAACATCGGTAATGTGCCGATAAGGCCGGCGA
>Ga0181565_10004694_pt1 | contig 10469 bp, 9 predicted proteins | sample 101ome_16_FD_129661 | JGI IMG/M metagenome (GOLD analysis project Ga0181565, IMG submission 129661) | Coastal salt marsh microbial communities from the Groves Creek Marsh, Skidaway Island, Georgia - 101401AT metaG (megahit assembly) | ecosystem: Environmental > Aquatic > Marine > Intertidal zone...
GTTAGGGGGAAATCTTTATTTGGGGATGAGGTAACGATTCCGCAAAAAGTTAGTGATTTTCAAATCATTTTAATTGGCTATAAACAAAAAACCCAATTTGATATTGACCGATGGTTAATTGGCTTTGAGATGACAGGAGTGAAGGTGTTGATTAATGAACTTCCCGTCTTGAATTCTTGGTTTCCAGACTTTCTTCAAAAGAGGATCGATAGGGGAATGAAAAGCGGAATCCCAAAGAATCTTTGGAAAAATGTGATGACCGTTTATGACGATGCAGAGATCATTAAAAAGTTTCTTGGGACCGAGAACCCTAATAATGCACGTGTTGTTTTACTCGACCCGAGTCAGCGAGTTATCGCACATTATGATAATGGGTTTTCAAGTAAGTCACTTGCAAAGATATTGGCTTTGCTACCACGTGAGAAATCGATTGATAAATGTGAATTATTTTAGTGCTTTTTTATACATCTCAAGTGCTTGGGTTCTTTTTAGGGGGTAATCAACAACTTGGTGAGGGTAATCAATTCCTTTTTCTAAAAGAAAAAGAGGCCCGTATGCATGTGGTTGATGAATTTGTTTATTATCTAGAGCAGCAATTTCAGGACACCAGCGTCGAATAAATGTGCCGTTTGGATCAAATTTTTCACTTTGTGATAGTGGATTAAAAATTCGAAAATAAGGCTGTGAATCACAACCTGAGGATGAGCTCCATTGCCAGCCACCGTTATTAGCACCTAAATCAAAGTCGAGTAATTTTTCGGCGAAATATTTTTCACCTTTTCTCCAATCTACTAATAAAGTTTTGCATAAAAAACTTGCGGTGACCATGCGAAGTCGATTGGGCATTAAGCCTGTTTCATTCAAGCATCTCATGGCCGCATCAACAATTGGGTAGCCCGTTTCACCCTTTTTCCACGCATTAAATTCTTTGCTGCCTCCGGCCCAGTTAATTTGATCATATTGAGGTTTGAAGCTTCCTTTTTCAACGTGAGGAAAATGCATCATGATCATTTGATAAAATTCACGCCATACAATTTCAGACACAAAGGTTTCATGCTTAATTTCATTTTTTTCTAGTCCGAGATTTAATATTTCTCTGACGCTGATGAGTCCATGGCGAAGGTAGGGAGATAGTCCTGACGTAGAAGTTGACTCAAGGAGGTTTCTTGTTTCATGGTAAGTTGCAATTCTTTTTTTAAAATTGTTGATGGTTTTAATGGCGCCTGACCTACCAACGGGGATCACTAAATCTTGCTTAATGAAATTAATTTTTTTGTACCAATTTTCAGATTCGATGGATGAATAAACTTGCTGGGAGAATTTATTCGTTTTTAGGTTAAAACACTTGGCGCGGGTAAATTCCTCAACAAACCTAGCGTACCAAGCCCGCTTGTAGGGTGTGAAAACCTTATAGGGAGTTTTGTCCTTTTTTAAAATTTCTTGATGTTCAAAAATGACATGGTCTCTGTAGCTTGATACCTCAATGTTTTGCCCTTTTAGAAGGCTTGAAACTTGTCGGTCGCGCTTTAGTGCATAGGGCTCGTAATCTCTATTAAAAAAGACATGAGTAGCCCCCACCTTACTCACGATCTCTGGAATTTCAACCAATGGATCACCATAGAGAATATTAATGCCGGATCCCTGTTGTTTTAATTCTGTGTTTAATTCATGAAGAGCTTCCATTATGAAAGTTATTCTCTTGTCATCTTCTGGCAATTTATCGATGATTTTAGGATCAAAGACGAAGACTAAGTGAACCTCATCGCTATTGGCGCAAGCAGCGCTTAAAGCAGTGTGATCGGTCATCCTAATATCTCTTCTTATCCAAACGAGTGATTTTTTCATGGTTTTTCTCCCTCGTTACATCCTATTGGAATGGTTTTGATAGTCAAGTGAACAAAAAGGCCACAAGTCCTCAATTTATTTGACAAAATTGCCTGAAGAGAAGATCACTTTCCCATGAATTATATCTGGATTATTTCTTTTTCATTTTTTTTCCTGGCGTACTCAGCTGGAGCGGAAACGATCATGGTTGTTGCGGACCGAGTCAATGAGGAAAGTAGCTATCCAACAGCGCTTGGAACGACGCTGAGTCCTTCTGTTGAGGCCAATGATTTTTATCAAGAGCTCAATTTATTGCCATTTATCCAATCTCGCGGAAATAGTTTTATTAATCAAGAAGACTCACTTCGGTTTATGGGCCAAAGCTCTGGACAGTTGTTAGTGCTTGAAGATGGACTAAGCCAGCAAAGCTCAACAGGAATCGGGGGGAGTCGTAGTTATCATTTCTTGGATCCATTCTTTTATACTGAAATAAAAACTCACGTCGGAGGATCTGTCTCATCTATTGGAAGTGGTGCCTTTAGTGGTGCTTTAGAGTTTATCAGTGATATGCGTCCTCGGGAAAAATATCAACTAACTACGGGGAGTTTTGGTTTTCAAAAAATGGCCTATCAAAAGGTATTTAAAAAAAGTACTCATTTATGGAGTATGGAGTTTTTAAGATCCTTTAAGTCCGGGCCAAGTTTAAGGCCTAGTTCTTCTGGTGCGGCCGAAGAAGATTCTAGGGAGCTAAGTGTTATCCGGATTAAATGGAAGGAAAACCAACATTCAGAGCTAGGCCAATATCTACAGGTGAATTATTTTTCAGACAGACAAGATTTTGATCAATTTACCGTTGATGATGATCGGCCTTATTCAAATGAATTCAGTGGTGAAATTATTTATAAAAATAATCAAATTGTTTTTAATAAATATTTTTGGAAAAGCGTTTTGCGCCTTCAAAATAATCAGCGTGAAGTTAATAATGTTTTTGGTGATCAGGTCAATTTACTAACTTACAAGAGTACCAATTTATTTTTAAGAACTGATATTGAAATGTTAGATTTCCATTGGATAGACAACTTTCATGCAGGCCTTGACCTTTCTCATGACTTATACCTAAATTTAACAGAAGTTCAATCTGCTAAGGATCCTACATTATTTCAAGCATCTATTTTCACCAATGCCATTAAGAAAGAAAAAAATCACCGCTATCGATTCTCTGGAAGACTTGAGCATGTTCAAAATACATTTTTACCTACAGGAAAAATTGGATATGACTTCACCAAGAGTGGAGCAATGCTTAGTCTTCAGGTCAGCAATAATACTCGGCAACCAAGTTTTTATGAACTGTATTCAGTCTATGGAAATGAAAATTTAAAAGCGGAAAAAAACATTTCTGTTGAGGCATGCATTTCTCGTAAATTAAACGGAGGTACTTTTCAGCTGTTGGGATTTGCTCAATACATGAAAGAATTGATTCATTATAATAGTGAAACTTTTCGATATGAAAATATTCACAAAAATAATCTTTATGGCGTTGGGGCTAATTATCAACAGCTCTTTGGTTCATTTGAACTAAATATTTCTAGCTCCCTGACCAAAAGTGCAAATCAGCTTGCTCAAATAGGTATATCTCCAATTAAAATTAGTGCTATCGGAAAATATCAATTTAATTCCAAATTTAATTTTGCTGTTGAAGAAGTTCACTACAATGAACGCACAATATTTGGAGGAGAGATCCTCGGCGCCACACTTTTTTCTAAGGTATCTGCTCAATATCAATACCGGCCATCATTGATTTTTAATGCTTCCGTGCAAGGAGATTATCAAGCTGGTGTTGTTCGAAATAAATTTTTTAGATTTGGTCTAACGGGCAGTTTATAATGAAACAAATTTTATTATTAAGCTGTATTTTTTTCTCTATCGTTCTTCATGCGAGTTTGTTTTTTAGATTACCTTCTGCTTTATCTTTTAACGAGAGTGCTTTAATTCGAACTGCTGGAGAGGTTATTGACGTTAAAATAATTACTTCTGCTATTGATCATAATGCAAGAGTAGCTATAAATGATAATAAAACTACCCAGGCAAAAAAACAATCAGGAGATAGTAAAATTGTTTCTAAGGCTAAATTAAAGGGGGAGCTTAAAATTTCATATCCGCCACTTTCAAAGTTATTAAAAGAAGAGGGCGAAGTTACCTTGTCTGTAATGGTTAATGAATTAGGCAAGGTGATGAAAGTAAAAATATTAACTTCATCTGGATTTTTTCGGCTAGATGAATATGCAAAAAATAAATTGTTAAAATCTTCCTTTATTGCAGCAAAAAAAAATAACAACGGGGAGCTTACTCATACGGATGATGTGGCCATCTTGAAAATCAATTTCCAGCTCGACTAAACTTATTTTCTTTTGGGAATTCCTTTACAGATTCGGTGACCTATTTTTCCACCGCGAGCATTTATTTTTTCTTCTTGTGGATCAGAACCAATAATTAAATGGTACGCGAGGTTTATACCTTTTTCCTTAGCCTGTTTGATATCTAAAATTCTACCACCGAGGCTTTCGGTTCTTCCTACTAAAGTCGTCAATATCGGCCCTTTTACACATCCAAGTAGCATGGTTCCAAATAGGTGATACCAACTTCCAAAAACATCTTCCTGTTTTGGATCGCATGTGTAGGTGATACTTTTTAATGCAGAGGTTTGAGTGAATCTTTCTCTGTCTGGATTTAGCCAAAACTCACTTAATACATTTTCAATTGATAAGATTGCTTTATAAACATCACCTTCTTGAAACTCAAGTGACTTTTTTAATAAATCTTCTGGTGCGATACTAGACATTGGTTGCTCTAATAGCCATTGTCTTAAGTCAGTATCTTTTTCAGTCGCCATAAAGCGAGAAGTAACACCCATGGCTAGCCCTGCTAGTATTTTTGGCATTAATGCAGCGGCCGGAAATTTTCTTATTAGCTTTAGTCTCTTCTTACTTGACCACTTATGGCGTGGACTTCTAAAGAGTTCTATTCCTGTTTCTTCAGAAAACTCGCTCATCGCCTTTTTAAATTTTTTCGTTTGTCCTTTTACAGTAATGGGGCTTTTTCTAATAATTTTATTAACTTCACAATTAAATTTTTCTAGTTGTTCTTCGTTTTGCTCTTTTCGGCACTGGTGGAGATTTTCCAGTTCAATATTTGATAACATTGGTTGTTGGGATTCTCTAATTTTATTATTTTCATTTTCCACATACGGAGCGCAGTTTTGCTGAATCCATTTTTCATCAGCTTCTCTTTTTTCCTCTTTTATTCTTTTTATTTTCAAGACATCAAGTAGTGATTCCGCATATCGGTTCGCGAGATTTGTGAGAATCATGTCTTCTTGATGAGATTGTGTGGCGTATTTTTGTTGGCGGTAATAATGACCGATCATTGGATTTTCTAAACATTGTTTTGAAATAGAGATGACCTCTTCACTATAAACATTAGAGGAAGAAAATACTAAAAGGCCTGAAGCGAGGAGAATACATTTCTTAATCATTTACGGTTCCTCCGATTTCATCGGCGAGAGTTTTAATAGTGTCTTCAATTCTGCTTTTTAAGGAGCCTTTTACTCCCCATATTCCCGCGATTGAGTTTTTTGGGTAGGTTCTAGAGGTGATGATCAGTTCGTTTCCTTCAATAATAATATCTATTTTGGACATGATTAGGGCCATGTTGTAATCATCTGAAACGATTTGATAGTGGCCATCCTTAACTTTTTTTATGTGCATTTTATTTTTTAAAACACCATAAAATGGAATTTTAGTTTCAGATGTAAATTCACCATTATTACCTTTAACTTTTGAATCTAAAATTTTAGATAAGAAATGTTTATCTTCTAGCTTTTCTTCTAACTCATTAACGTCAATAAAAGGCAGCGAAATTTTAGCCTTATATTTTAATAAAAAACCAATCTTACAGTTTTCTTTGTTCTCTTCAATTGAGGTATCCTTATATCTTTTAATACAAGAATCGATGGACTTTGCTTGATATTGGCAAGCTTCTCTTCCGTATTTACTGAGGCATCCATGATAATCTTCAAATTGATCAATGGATTTGTTGAGGTCATTGCCCAATACTTCTAGGCTATTTGGAGCACAGTCTTGAGAGAAAACCTGCCCGGATAATGTAATGCTTAAAGAAATTAAAAAAATTATTAGTTTCATTGGTTAGGCCATCCTTTTAAGAAGACAGCTGCAATTGATAAGCCAAATTTAATCTGTAAATTACGGAAAACTCTAAATTGACCTAGGGGTTTATTTCTTAATTGTCTAATAATTAGACAATACTTGTTTTTATTAACAAATATTTTAAATAATTTATTTTTGAGTCGATAAGAGGGATTTTAACCTTTTTGAGAAACTATTGATGAAACTAACTACTTTAATCTTTCTAATGTGCACTTTAAATCTTTTTTTTACCGCCTGTAATAGTGATTCTTCTGGTTCACCTAGTAGTAATGATGACAAAAGCACGACAACGGATCAAGAGGGGGAGGTCATCGAATTAACTTATAATGAAAAAGCGGAGTATTTAAATTTATATAGTGGTTGTATTGGATGTCATGATAATGCAAGAGGGTTAGACTTTAACACGGTTAATGATGCTATTAGTGAGGTAAATAATATTTTTGGAGATAAAAATATTGACGAGTCCGGTGGTGAAGATGCAATTGTTGACAATGCGATTGATGCAATCGTTGATTTATATAACTCAAGAGATGACGGAGCTCCTTTTAACTACGTTGGTGAAAATCCGACTGGAATTAACATGTCGACAAAGGTTAATCACAATAGTGATCAAAAGAAAAAAATTGATCAATTAAATGCGTGGATTATCAAAGAGCATAATCTTTAATCTAGCTCGCTCATTAAGTTTTCAAAAAATGATTTCTTATAGTCTTCTGCTTGCTCTGGTGTTAAGTGCCCAAACGTCGTTCGATCTTGCTCAATAAAACTATCTTTCGGGAGCTCAAAAAGAAAGCGCGATTTATGTCGTGGTATGTTTTTTCCGTAGAGTTTTCGCTCTTTACAGTAAGTCATGATGAGTTCTTCTTTTGCTCGTGTCATTCCGACGTAACAAAGTCTTAGTTCTTCATTTAAATTTGCCCCTTCGGCGATTGATTTTTTATGTGGAAGTGTCTCTTCCTCGACGCCAACGAGATAAACTTTTTCAAATTCAAGACCTTTACTCGAGTGTAGGGTCATTAAAGTAACTTCATTTTTTCTAACATCATGGTCATCCTCTTCATCATTATTATCTTGAGAATCTTGAAGAAGAAGGCGCTCAATAAATCCTTTAAGCGCTGTTTTTTCGGAATGATATTGAGAAAAACGCTCGGAGCTGCCTAGAAGTTGAGCAACATCATTTTTCTTAACCTCCGCAAGCTTGGGGTTTTCCTCATATTGCTCATCGATGAATTGATTATATTCTATATCATCAATTAACTTACCAATTCCTGCGGGAAGAGAGTTATTGCTAAAAAACTCCTGTGATTCTTCAATCAATGTGATAAATCTTCTGATCTTTGCTTCTCTAGGGCCTGCGGTTTCTGGGAACTCTTTCATTGCTTGAAACAGGGTAATGTCTTTTTGCTCTCTCAGTTCAATGAATTTTTTAAGCGTGGCGCTTCCTATCCCTCGGTGAGGAATATTAATTATTCGCCTCAATGAAATTTCATCACTGGTATTATGGATCGTACACAAATAGGCAATTAGATCTTTTATTTCTTTTTTATCAAAGAACTTTTGTCCACCAATAATCGTGTAGGGAACGTCACTCAAACGTAATTGTTCTTCTAGTGGAGGAGCCTGAGTTTTTGAGCGGTACAAGATAGCGATGTCGCCCAGGTGTCCTCCATTGGCTTGGTGCTGAACAATGTCTTCAATAATGACCTCGCTTTCATGGTCTGTGTTACCCATGGCCCATAAAAGTGGTTTTTTATTAGAGGGAGTCGTGGAAAATAAATTCTTTTCCATTCGCTCTGAATTCTTTTTAATCACGTCATTAGCTAAAGAAATGATCGGTGTGGTGGATCGATAGTTTTGCTCAAGTTTAATTACTTTTGCACCAGGAAACTGTTTTTCAAAGCTCAAAATATTAGAAACATCTGCCCCCCTGAAGGCGTATATACTTTGATCATCATCGCCAACAACACAAAGATTATTGTGAGACACAGTGAGGGCCGTGACGACCTCAAATTGAAGGGAGTTCGTGTCTTGGTACTCATCAATCATGATGTACTTATATTTTTCGCTGAATTCTGCTTTAAGCTCTGGATGCTCGCGAAATAATCTAACCGTTAAAAATAAAATATCATCAAAGTCGATAGCGTTATAAAAGCGTAGTTTTTCTTGATAGTAGTTGTAAACGTATTCTGTGACAAAATCATAAGGAGCCTCAGGGTCAAAGTAGGGAGTTTCAGGATACTCACTTTCACTTATCCCCTTATTTTTTAGAAAACCAATTTTTGAGAGAATAATTTTTCGATCATAATTTTCTTTGTCCGCTCGGTAGTTTTTGAGGGCCTCTCTGATAATGGCGAGCTGGTCATTTGTGTCGTAAATATTAAAGTTTTTTAAGTAGCCAAGGTGATCAATTTTTTGTCTCAGGATTTTTACTCCAAGACTGTGAAATGTGGTTAGGGTGATACCTCTTGTTTGTTTTTTTCCAAGTAGACCGATAACGCGGTCTCGCATTTCTTTTGCGGCCTTGTTTGTAAAGCTGACGCCTAGGATCTCTTTTGGTTTTATTCCCAAATTACTGACCATATGAGCGATACGGTAGGTCACCGTTCTGGTTTTTCCGCTCCCCGCACCGGCCAGGATTAAAACAGGGCCTTCAACTGCTTCAGCAGCTCGGCGTTGTGGGTCATTAAGTCCAGAGAGGAAAAACATGTTTTAAGTCCTTTTTTCAAGCTCCCTAATGTGCCTAAAAAATAATTGGAATGCTAGAAAAAAAAACTAAAATTTTCCGCCAGTTTAGGCCTGTAAAAACGGGGCAAGTTCGCTAAATTAAGGCGTTTTAAAACATTTAACTTATGCTTTTGTAATAGAAGCTTATCATTGCTGGAGTATTTCCCATGAAGTTAGACAAAGATCAGAAAAAGAATCTCTATGACTCAATGCTAGAGTTAATCCGCGTTACATCTACGCAGATTCCTGGTGACGTGCAAAAAGAAGTGCTGAAAGCACTGAGGCGAGAAAAGAAAAATACCACCGCAAAATATGCGATGGAAATTATTGATAAAAATATTGAGTTGGCACGCTCCAAGTCTCAGCCGCTGTGCCAAGACACAGGAACCATTCTTTTATACGTAAATCACCCCGCTGGTTTTCATCAATCAGAATTTACGAAGGTTTTTGAAAAGGCTGTTGTTGACGCTACTAAAAAGGGCTACCTACGACAAAACTCTGTCGACACCCTCACTGGAAAAAACGACACAATGAATATTGGCTTAGGCCACCCATCAATTCATTTTCATGAGCATAAGAAAAAATCTCTTGAAGTAAAGTTAATGCTTAAAGGTGGCGGATGCGAAAACGTGGGCGCACAATATTCATTGCCAAACGTTGCACTTGAAGCTGGGCGTGATCTTGATGGAGTGAGAAAAGTTATTCTTGACGCTGTTGTAAAGGCACAAGGGAAAGGCTGCGGCCCAGGAGTTTTAGGAGTGACGATTGGAGGGGATCGTGGAGCAGGCTATATTGCTTCAAAAGAGCAGCTTCTTCGAACCCTCGATGACACCAATGACATTCCAGCATTAAAAAAATTAGAAAAAGATATTGTTGAGACAAGTAACCGACTCGGAATTGGGCCAATGGGATTTGGTGGCAAAACCACTCTTCTTGGTTGTAAAATTTCAGCACTCAATCGGTTGCCGGCAAGTTATTTTGTCAGCATCAGTTACATGTGCTGGGCGTTTAGAAGGCAAGGAGTCACCCTTTCTGGAAAACAGAAAATTTCTAAGTGGCTTTACTAAGATTTTAAAAAAGGATTTTAACAATGAAAAGACTGACATACCCGTTTGATGAACAACAAATTCGCTCCCTTAAAGTGGGGGACATGGTTTTAATTAGCGGAAAGCTTTTTACCGGAAGAGATGCTGTTCATAAATTCCTTCATGAGGGGGGAAAATCACCAGTAAATTTAAAAAATCAAATCATTTATCATTGCGGGCCAGTTGTCTTGGAAAAAGCTGGCAAGTATGAGGTAATGGCCGCAGGTCCAACAACGAGTATTCGCGAAGAGCCCTACCAGTGGGAGGTGATGCGTGATCATGGAATTGTAGGGGTCATTGGAAAAGGTGGCATGGGACCTAAAACTCTTGAAGGGTGTCAAAAATATGGATGTGTTTATTTTCACGCCATTGGTGGAGCTGCGCAAGTTTTGGCAGAAAAAATCAAAAGTGTTGATGACGTTCATTTAAAAGAAAAGTTTGGAAGCCCAGAGGCGATCTGGGAACTCACCGTTGATGAATTTCCGGTAGTGGTCACAATGGATTCTCACGGAGGATCTCTTCACTCTGTCGTGGAAGAAACTTCAAGTAAAAACCTCTCCAAAGAATTAAGTAAGAAAAAAACGAAAAAGAAATAGGAACTTAAATGACAAAA
>Ga0181565_10004696_pt1 | contig 10467 bp, 8 predicted proteins | sample 101ome_16_FD_129661 | JGI IMG/M metagenome (GOLD analysis project Ga0181565, IMG submission 129661) | Coastal salt marsh microbial communities from the Groves Creek Marsh, Skidaway Island, Georgia - 101401AT metaG (megahit assembly) | ecosystem: Environmental > Aquatic > Marine > Intertidal zone...
AGCGGCGAGCTGGCCTGTAGGCCAGAGAGGTCGAAATGGCGAAGGCCAGAGGGGCCGCCACACCCAGAAGTCCAATGGTGATAATAGGCAGAGCAATGTCTTGTTGGATGTAGTTCACCACGGGCGACAGAGAGCCGACCGCCGTGCGGAGGTTCAGCGCAAGCAGCACAATCGCCGCCAGAGCAAAAATCTTCTGGGTTTTCAGTTGCATCTCAGGCGAGAATCTCTCGGAACTGATCGTGAAGCAGCCCGTTGCTGGCGATAACCGCGCTGGTGTCATCGTCTAGCTCCCCGTCCAGGGCAGTGAATCGGCCTCCCGCCTCTGTGACAATCGGCACTAGAGCCGCAATGTCGTGAAGTTTTAGGTCTGGCTCTGCAGCCATTTCGATAATCCCCTCAGCTACATACATATAGCTGAGAAAATCCCCGAAGGCCCTGTCTCTAAAGACCTTGCGAGATAGCTCGGTAAGCCTTTCCGCCTTACCAATTGAGTCCCACTGAGAGATCGAATTGAATGAAACGAAGGAATCTTCCAACTTTGCGACCTTGGAAACACCCAGAGTTCTTTCGCTGCCGTCTATGTCCCTGGTGTGAGCACCCGAGCCCTTCTCCGCCCACCATCTGCGACCCAAGGCCGGAGCTGACACGACTGAAAGCTTTAGTTCGCCATTTACCCTGAGGGCGATGAGCGATGCCCAAATTGAGATGCCGCGGAGAAAGTTGACGGTGCCATCAATTGGATCGATGATCCACTCTCTTGTTCCGGTTTGAGCGCCAAACTCCTCTCCAATAACCGCATCAGCTGGGCTGAAGTTTGAAATGAGCGATCGGAGTCTTTCCTCAACCGCCGTGTCCGCGTCTGTCACCGGAGTCCTATCGGGCTTGGTATCAACCTTTAGGTCCAGCGCTCGAAAGCGTGACAGGGCAATCTCATCGGCGCTGTCCGCCAGAGATAGCGCAAAATCCAAGTCTTTACTCATCACTGCCAATCTACCGAGCCAAGCCCGGCAACAAGCCTTCGGAAGGAGTCCAACCTAAGCTCCGTGAGCTTTCCTTCCCTTAGCGCCTCGTCGAGTTCACAGTCATCGGCTGGTGGCATGTGTGAACAATCTCGAGGACAGGCCTGTGCCGCCTCGCTTAGATCACTGAAGCCTCTCAGTATTTGCCCCGCAGAAATACCACTCAGCCCGAAGCTTCTGATTCCTGGGGTGTCCACAATCCAGCCTCCGGGGACCCTGATTGCAATGGCAGATGACGAGGTGTGCTTTCCTTTTCCGGTTAGCTCATTGACGTCGCCTGTTGAGCGGTCCGTGTTTGGAGCCAGCTTGTTTATGAGCGTGGACTTGCCAACACCCGAGTGGCCAACAAAGACGGAGGTGTGCCCCTCCAGAGTCTCTAGGAGACTTGACGGAAGCTCCTGATCGCTTCTGGTTTTGATTATCTCCAGTTCCACTCCCGCAAAACCCTCTATAAACCCAGCCGGATGGCTGACGTCACACTTGGTGACGACAAGAATCGGCTTGAGACCTGCGTCATAGGCTGCAACCAGGTATCTATCGACTAGTCGCGGCCGCGGTTCTGGGTTGCTGGCTGCCATGACAATGACGAGCTGGTCGGCATTAGCGACGATGTTTTGTTCCACCTCCTCGCCATCCTCCGCTGCTCGCTTCAGGACACTGGTGCGCTCATCAATTTTGACTATTCGAGCAAGTGTCCCCTTGGCGCCAGTGACATCCCCGTCAAGGGCGACTCGGTCGCATGTCACGCAGCCGTCTTTTCGAAGCTCCTTGGCAAGAGTTGCGGTTACCTCAATGCCCTTATCTGTTATTACCTTGTAGCGAGCCAGATGAACCTGGGTAACCATTCCTCTGGGGGCATTTTCGAAGCTTGGACGCCTTTTGGTTCGGGGCCTGGATCCCTTCGGGTTTGGCCTGATGCGGATATCATCCTCATCCAGGTCGTGACCTCCCTCTGGTTCGTAGAGCCAGCTCACCTGAGACCCAGCATCTTTTCCCAGAGCCAAACAAAGTCCGGCAGAGTCTTGGAGGTGGTCGCGATGTCGTCGATAATCACACCTGGCACCCTGAGACCAATAATGGCTCCAGCAGTTGCCATTCGGTGATCCTCGTAGGAGTGCCAGGTTCCACCAGAAAGATTTCCTGGGCTGATTGCAATGCCGTCCTCTAGCTCACTTGCAACTCCTCCAAGCCCATTGATCTCTGCAACAAGGGCGGCTATGCGGTCGGTTTCGTGGCCACGAAGGTGAGAAATGCCAGTTAGACGGCTGGGTGTGCTGGCTAGAGCTGCGAGAGACGCAATTGTTGGCGTGAGCTCACCCGCTGCTGAAAGATCGGCGTCAATGCCGCTAATCTCCCCTTTGCCGGTGAGAGTTAGCATTTCCGCTTCGACGCTAATCTCGGCACCCATTTGGCCGAGTAGACGCACAAACTCAGCACCGACTTGGGTCGTGTTCTGGGGCCAGTTGGGCATGCTAACTGTGCCGCCTGTTACGAGCGCTGCTGCTAGGAAAGGCCCTGCATTTGAAAGATCCGGCTCTATCTGCACTTTGGCTCCGCGCACCTCACCGGGCTCCACTCTCCAACTGGTTGCTGAGGTTTGGCTGGCCGTGATGCCGCGATTTTGGAGGGTTGCAAGAGTCATAACTATGTGAGGTAAAGATGGCAGGCTGGAGCCTACGTGGCGAAGAGAAAGCCCTTCAGAGAACTTAGGCGCGCTAAGCAGCAAGCCAGAGACAAATTGTGAAGAGGCGGACGCATCTATCTCGAGTTCTCCACCAGGAACCCGGCCACTGCCAATAACAGTAAAGGGGAGAGCCTTACGTTCATACTCGACGCTCACCCCAAGACTCTCTAGGGAGTCAATGGTGGTAATCATTGGCCTTCGCCTTGCGGCTACATCTCCGTCAAATTCGACTCTCGCATTTGTGAGAGCTGCAACGGGAGGCACAAACCGCATAACCGTGCCGGCCAAGCCGCAGTCAATCCGTGCGTCAGTGTCGCGGGTGCCTGGGGTGACTCGAATTCGATTGTCCTCGACTTCAAAGGCTGCTCCGAGCTTTTCAAGTGCCTCAATCATCAATCTGGTATCGCGAGAAATCAGGGGATCCACTAACTCCGATGGTTCGGCGGAGATAGCCGAAAGCACGAGCTCACGATTTGTAAGTGACTTACTGCCAGGAAGCTCAACGGTCGCGACAAAGCCACCGGAGGTCGGCGCGGAGTAGCTGGTAGCGGTTTCTGGCACCTCACAAAGATACCTTTTAGCGCCCCGAAATTGCTCCAGAGTTTCAACCGGGCCGATGATTTAGGCCATTTGGCAGCGGTTAGAATTGGAGGTGATGAGTGGCGATAAAAGCGAAAAGCTAGTTACCTTCGAGCAGCAAGCCCTCCCGCTTATGCCCCAGCTCTATGGTGCAGCGCTGCGCTGGACCAGGAACCCTTCCGATGCCGAAGACCTTGTCCAGGAGACCTTCGCGAAGGCTTTTGCCGCCTGGGATAAGTTTCAGCAGGGGACCAACCTCAAGGCCTGGCTTTTCAGGATTATGACCAACACCCACATCAACCTCTACAACAAGCGCAACAAGGACCAGGCCAAGACGGCTCTTGATGACCTAGAGGATTGGCAAGTCGGATCCGGGGAGTCAATTACCTCCAGTACCAACCGCAGCGCGGAGCTAGAGGCTTTGGATAATCTTCCGGCCAACATAATTCGCGAGGCTATGGATCAAATCCCGGATGAGTTCCGAATGGTGGTCTACTACGCGGTGGTTGAGGGCCTTCCGTATGCAGAAATAGCCGAAGTTATGGACACGCCGGTGGGCACGGTGATGTCAAGGCTTCATCGCGGGAAGAAATTGCTGAGAACTTTGTTGCAAGATTACGCAAAGCAAGAAGGCTACGACGTTAGTGAAAAGAGTGAAAAGGAGGAGTCGTGAAGCAAGTCGATTGCGAAGACGTCAAGCGCAACGTTCACGAGTACCTGCACTCCGCCATGGTCGCAAGTGAGCTCGAGGTAATCACCGCTCACATTGCCAATTGTGATTCCTGCGAACAGCACTACGACATCGAGGTAGTTTTCAACCAGGTCATTCAGCGCTCCTGTGATGAGGCCCCTACCGAGGAGCTAGCGGAGCGAGTAATGCGCAGGCTGCGAGAGGCCCAGGAGCACGATTAATCCTCCTCGGTAAGCCCGAGCCACTCGAACCAACCACGATTCAATACCAACCAAGCGATTAGCCCGTAGCCAACTTGACCAGGCAGGTTTCTTTCGTGTGCAGTTGTCTCAGCAAGCCATCCCTCGTGATCCTTGAGAGGGTTGAAGCAGTCCACATAACGAATCTGTCGTCTCTTCACAACGTCGTAAAAGCCTGCATTGAGATGCTCGACCTCTGCGTCGTATTCGGGATTTCCCCGCGGAGTTGGCCCCACAACAAAAGACTTCACACCCTCGCGCTGGGCATCATCCAAGAGCGACGCCAAATTCAAGCGAGAGCGTGAGATTGTGGTTCCGGCTTCGATATCCTTTGAGGACAGCGCCACCACAAGGAAGTTCTCGCTCTCTGGACTGAAGCGCTTGATTGCCTCCGACTTCCAACGCTCCAACAGTTCGCCGGTATTTTCATCAACCATGGCAAGCGGGAAGAAGGCCACGTCCTCACCCTTGGGGAGTCTGGCTTGAACTCGACCGAGCCAACCCAGACCCTTTGGGTCGCCGGCGCCAGTGAGAAGCTCGTCTCCGAGGATGACAACCCTTATCGAGCGCAATGGTTAGTCCCCAAAGGCCCTTGCGATTAGGTCTGCCTGCTCGGCAGCGTGTCGCTTTGCCGAGCCGGTGGCAGGAGATGCCGATGCCGGTCTCGAGACCACCTTGAAGTTGATGCCGTAGCGAGGCATGAATAGACCCATGTAACTCCAGGGTCCCTGGTTTGCTGGCTCGTCCTGTACCCAGCGCAGCTCTGCACTTGGGAATTGTTCAATCGCCTTCCTCATCTCCTCCACTGGAGTCGGATACAGCTGCTCTAGCCGGACGATTGCGGTATCTCCGGTGCCAAGCTTTTGGCTTTCGGCCAGCAAGTCCCAGTAGACCTTGCCAGAGCAGAAGAGAATCCGCTTGACGTTTTGAGGCTCGAGCCCCTGCTGGTCGTTGATTAGTGGCAGGAAGCTACCCGTGGTGAAATCCTCAACCGCGGAGGATGCGGCTTTCAACCTGAGCATTGACTTTGGACTGAAGACAACTAGTGGACGCTTTGGCTTGGTGTAGGCCTGGCGCCTCAGGAGGTGGAAGTGGCTTGCTGGAGTTGAGGGTTGTGCCACCGTCATGTTGTTTTCTGCGCAGAGCTGAAGGAATCTTTCAATCCTGGCTGAAGAGTGGTCCGGACCCTGGCCCTCATAGCCATGGGGGAGCAGCATGACCAAGGAAGACTGCTGCATCCACTTTTGATCACCGGAGGAGATGAATTCATCCGTGATGGTCTGGGCGCCATTTACAAAGTCTCCAAACTGAGCCTCCCAGAGAGTCAGAGAGTCTGGCTCCTCGACCGAGTAGCCATACTCGAAGCCAAGGGCCGCAAACTCACTGAGCAGTGAGTTGTAGACCTGGAATCTTGCCTGCTGCTCCGAAACATAGTTCAGCGGCATCCACTCCCTGCCAGTTTCTCGATCGAAGAAACTTGCGTGGCGCTGAACGAAGGTGCCTCGGCCTGAGTCCTGACCGGAGAGCCTGACGTTGACGCCCTCTAGAAGGAGTGACCCAAAGGCAATCAGCTCTCCAAAGCCCCAGTCAATTCCACCCTCGCGGCTCATTTCGATGCGCTTTTGCAGAAGCTGAGCGAGCTTGGGGTGAACCGTGAATCCTTCGGGAGAGTTCGCATGGGCATTTCCGATTGCCTCGACAACTTCTCTGGCTACGGCTGTTGGCTTGAGCAGTTCCTGCTTTTCGCTGGCTGTGGTGCCGATGCCCACTGGTCGCTCCGGAAGGGCAACTGGCTGGCTCATCGCCTCGTGCACCTCTACGAAAGCATTCTCTAGCGAGGACTGGAACCTTGCGTTAGCCTCGTCAAACTCTTCCTGGGTGATGTCGCCTCGACCAATCAGGTTGTCCATGTAGAGGGTTCTAACGCTGCGCTTGGCCTCAATCAGGTTGTACATCATTGGCTGGGTCATCGATGGGTCGTCACCCTCGTTGTGACCTCGCCTGCGGTAGCAAACGATGTCAATCACGACATCTTTCTTGAACTGCTGGCGGTACTCAAAAGCGAGCTGCGCTACATGAACCACAGCCTCTGGGTCGTCTCCGTTTACGTGGAAGATTGGGGACTGGATGCCCTTGGCAAAGTCGGTTGCATAGATCGAGCTTCGAGAGTCTTTAGGTAGCGTCGTGAAGCCAACCTGGTTGTTTACAACGACATGAATGGTTCCACCGGTCTTGAACCCGTCCAGCTGGGATAGCTGCATGGTCTCTGGAACCACTCCCTGGCCCGCGAAGGCTGCGTCGCCGTGAACCAGAATCGGGAGCACTGGGTAGTTTTCAGGGTTACCCAGACGGTCCTGCTTTGCTCTGACAATTCCTTCAAGAACAGGGTTCACCGCCTCTAGGTGTGAGGGGTTTGCTGCCAGAGAGACCTTGATTTGAGTGCCGTGACCAGAGGTGAAAACACCCTCGGTTCCAAGGTGATACTTGACGTCTCCAGAGCCCTGAACGGATCTGGCATCGGTGGATCCCTCAAACTCTCTGAAGACCTGCGAGTAGGTTTTGCCAGCGATATTGGTCAGCACATTTAGTCGGCCGCGGTGGGCCATGCCAATCGCCGCCTCTTCCAACTCCGCATCTGCTGCCGCCTGCAGAATCTGATCTAGAGCTGGAATGAGCGACTCACTACCCTCGAGCGAGAATCTCTTCTGGCCAACGAACTTGGTCTGCAGGAAGGTCTCAAAAGCCTCGGCCTCGTTGAGCTTGTTCAGGATTCTGAACTGCTCATCCTTCGAGGGCTTCTTGTAGGGCTGCTCGAGTCTCTCCTGGAACCAACTGCGCTCCTGGGGGTCTTGAATGTGCATGTACTCGATGCCAATGGTTCTGCAGTAGGTGTCCCGCAGGATTCCAAGAATGTTGCGGAACTTTGCCTTGACCCTTCCTCCAAAGCCTCCTGTCTTAAAGGTTCGGTCTAGGTCCCAGAGGCTGAGTCCGTAGTTTCTGATGTCAAGGTCGGGGTGCCAGCGCTGAACGTATTCCAGAGGGTCTATGTCGGCAATGAGGTGACCGCGAACACGGAAGGCATTGATGTACTCCTGGATTCGGGTGTTCTTTCCCGATTGGTCGGCCAGGTCCCAGTGGAAGTCGCTGACCCATACCACTGGCGTGTAGGGGATGCGCATGTCGGCAAAGATCTGCTCGTAGAAGTTGCGCTCGCCAAGCAGCAACTCCTCGACAATTTTCAAAAACTCTCCGCTGCCAGCTCCTTGAATAACCCGGTGGTCATAGGTGGAGGTCAGCGTCAGTATCTTGCCCACTCCCTGTTCGGCCAGCTGGTCCTCGCTCATTCCCTTGAACTGAGCGGGGTACTCCAATGCGCCGACACCAATGATTGAGCCCTGACCCTTGGTCAGCCTGGGCACCGAATGAACGGTGCCGATGCCGCCAGGGTTTGTCAGCGAGATGGTTGTTCCCTGGTAGTCCTCAGCGGTCAGTTTGTTGTCTCTAGCCCTTTTGACAATGTCTTCGTAGGCAGACACAAACTCTGCGAAATTGAGCTTCTGGGCCCGCTTTATGTTCGGCACCAGTAGAGCTCTGGTGCCATCTGGCTTCGGGACATCAATTGCCAGACCAAAGTTCACGTGTGGGGGCACCACAGATGCTGGCTTGCCATCGACCTCGTCATAAAAGACGTTTTGACCCGGGAGCTCCTTGAGAGCCTGGACGACCGCATAGCCGATTAGGTGAGTAAATGAGACCTTGCCACCTCGGGTTCGCTTGAGGTGGGAGTTCACGACTATGCGGTTGTCGATGAGCACCTTTGCAGGTATCTGGCGCACGCTTGTGGCTGTAGGGATGCTTAGAGAGGCATCCATGTTTGAGGCGAGCGCTTTTGACATGCCCTTGAGGATTGTCACCTCGGGCTGTGCTTCCTCCTCCTCGACAGTTGCGATAGGCACTGATCCGGTAGCAGGCAGATCTGCTGGGACTGGTGCGGTGGCCGGGGTCTCATCGGTAGTTTTCGCCACTGGGACCGTAATAGCCTCGGTTGCTGGCGCCGGTGCTGCGGGGTCGAACTTGCTGACGACTGTTGAGTCAGTATCAATAACCGTTATCGACCCGGTGGTGGGATCAGAATCTTCGTTGACTTGAGCGGCGGGCGAAGACCCTCCCAATAGCTGGTATCTCTCGAGGATTGGTATCCAGGACTTGTCGACTGAGTCAGGATTCTCTTGCCACTTGGCATACATCTCGGCAACGAGCCACTCGTTTGCCCCGAAATCAGACCCAGAATTGCCTTTATCGCTAGAGGACAAGGGTTCCCCTCTTGGTAGAAAGCTTGCGAAACTCACACAAGTCTAGCCAATTGGGAGGTTATAGTGTTTTGTGAAATGGAGCTTGATAGACATAGGCCGCGGGTGGTCGCTTGAGCGATTACCTGCTTCTACTTTTTGGTGTGCTTCTGGTCCTTGGCACGGGACTCTTTGTTGCGAGTGAATTTGCAATCATCAACGTTGACAAGGTTGACCTCGAGTCGCGCAAGGCGGAGGGCGAGAAAGGCCTCGATCTACCCATTAGGGCCGTCTCCACAACCGCTACTCAGCTTTCCTCAGCCCAGCTAGGTATCACGCTTACTACCCTTCTCACGGGCTTCGTAGCGGAGCCTGCGCTTTCGAGACTGCTGAGTCCGTGGCTTGGATCGCTTGGTCTGGACGCAAGCACTATTTCAGCTTTAGCGGTTGTGCTTGCCATGACGATTGCAACTGTCGCGAGCTTCCTTATTGGAGAGCTCGTTCCAAAGAACATGGCTCTCAGCGCACCTAGAAAAGTGCTCAAGCTGGTAGCTGCTTTCCAGCTTGGATTCACATTTATCTTCAAGCCAATAATCGTTTTTCTAAATAACAACGGAAACTGGTTTGTCAGGCGCTTCGGCATCGAGCCGAAGGAGGAGCTGTCAGCAGCAAGGTCAGCTGAGGAGCTCGCTTCTTTGGTTAGGCGGTCGGCGATGCTGGGGTCTTTGGAATCTGACACCGCAAAGCTTTTAGAAAAAACCCTAGGCATGAGCACGTTAACCGCCAGCGACATCATGACACCGAGACCAAAGATGCACTCTTTAGATCGCGATCAAAGCAATGCGGATCTGGTCTTGCTTGCTAGAGAGTCTGGGCATTCGAGATTTCCAATTTTGGGCGAGGATGCCGATGACATCATCGGGGTTGCCCACGTCAAGCAGGCTGTTGCTATCCCACTGGAGCGCAGGAGCAACGTGCCGGTAACGGCGGTGATGGTTGAGCCGGTCAGGGTTCCTGAGACAATGCCTCTTGATACCTTGATTCTGCACCTCAGAAACCGCGGCCTCCAATTCGGAGTAGTGGTTGACGAATACGGCGGCACTGCCGGCATCGTCACTTTGGAGGATGCTGTCGAAGAACTTGTTGGTGAATTAGCCGATGAGCATGACAGAGCCAAGGCTCCTATTTTGGCCGCATCAGACGGTTCGGTGACTTTCAGCGGGCTTGCGAGGCCATCTGAGCTCCGCGAGGTGGGGCTCGAGATTGCAGACGATGAGGACTACGACACCATGGCCGGTTTTGTGATGGCCGAGCTTGGCAAGATTCCTCAAGAGGGAGACCTGGTTGAGTTGCCAAGTGGACAGCTTCGCGTGATCCGTATGGATGGCAGAAGAGTGGACCGGATCAAGTATTTGCCGGGGGTGTCAGATGTCGAGTGATCTGATGGGTCTGGTTTGGCTGGTCGTGCTGCTAGCGATGAGTGCCTTCTTTGTCGGGAGTGAGTTTGCTGTTATCTCCGCACGTAGGGCACAGATCGAACCAAAGGCTGATGAGGGCAACAGGCTTGCCAAGATAACCCTGAAGGCCATGGAACAGGTGTCGCTGATGCTGGCAACCGCGCAGCTTGGAATCACAATTGCAGCACTGTTGCTTCTGGTAATTGCAGAGCCGGCCATTCACCATCTCCTGGAGATTCCTTTGGGCAGCTTGGGGCTTGGCTATGAGACCACTTCGATCGTCAGCTTTGTTATCGCGCTTCTGCTGGTCACCTATCTCCACGTGGTGTTGGGTGAAATGCTGCCAAAGAACATTGCGATTTCAATTCCAACCCAGGCGGCTCTTGTGCTGGCGCCGCTCCTTTATGGAGTAGCTCAGGTTGTAAAACCGGTGGTTTGGCTGTTGAACCAGGTCTCTAATGCGGTTCTCAGAATGTTCAGATTTGAACCACGAGATGAGGCGAATACTG